>RRZT012708621.1_pt1 | contig 23972 bp, 7 predicted proteins | sample 2165551 | NCBI WGS metagenome assembly RRZT01 (sample SAMN10456910, study PRJNA506462) | wastewater metagenome | biome: wastewater; feature: sludge; material: wastewater sludge; isolation source: wastewater sludge with Escherichia coli K12::gfp cells carrying plasmid... | place: USA: Moscow, Idaho ... | reverse complement strand
TATACAATTAATATATCAACTTAAAGCACTATTCTTAAGTGCATGATTTTTCTAAAATTTCTCCAATAGCCCCGGTGTGGCTATACCTCTTACATAATACATCTTATGCGAAGTACGAAGGTTCTTGGAATAATTAGTTAGGGTTTTATAATCATGAAAACCCCCATACAAACATAAGCTCTCATTTCATAATAAACATACAAAAAACCAAGGCAAGGCAATAATTGATATTAAAATTACAAAATAGCCCCAGCTATTAAACTGGGGCTTACTTTATCATTAAAACCGTATTACTAAGCTGAAACAGCTAGTACTGGTCGATTCTCCTGATAACTATTTCCAACGATAACTGCAGACTCAGCACTGCTCATGCTTGCCATGGCATTAATAAGATTGTTAAATCCCATGTCGCTTGATGCCACACTCGGTATCTGCATTTGTCTTGCTGCATTCTGATGGCCAGTTGCGATATTGTTGTTGACTCCGGCAGCATCTAGCTCAACTCCATCGGCAAACTCCCAGTGAACAATAACTTTAGCATCACTGCTCGTACTATCAGCGTACTGGTTGCGAATCATTATACTGTCAGCTGTATTGATTTTATTGATCAATAAATCGGTTCCTACTCTTACAAACTCCACATCAGTGCGATTTGTATCTCTAAAATACATGTGGTTTTCTGAGCCGAAATCAATGATGGTGTCTTTTCCCCAGTTGCCTGAAAAAGCATAGGTGTCAGCGTCTGCTCCACCAATTAATACATCATCTCCACTTGATCCATTAAGAACATCATAACCATAACCACCATAGATGATGTCACTGCCAGTGCTGCCCTCAATATCGTCATCATCACTGGTTCCAAAAACAGTGCTGCTGCCATTTGCTTTGGCTTTTAGTAAATCTTCGATTTGATTAGGCTTAAGAATTTGACCATCTTCAAACTCTAAATTCACAATTACCTGTGCTTCATTTGAAGTTGCATTTGCGTACTGATTTTTAATTCTAATACTATCAGTACCACTGTTTTTTGCTATTAACAAATCATTGCCATCGCGCTGGAATGAAACTTCAGCAAGAGCCATATCACGGAAATACATGTGATTATCAGCATTATTGTCAATAATGATGTCTTTGCCCCAAGCACCAGAGTAGCTGTAGGTATCAGAACCATAGCCACCAATCAATAGGTCATCTCCACCACCACCATTTATTACATCGCTACCAAAACCACCATAGATGGATTCGTTTGCTGAGCTACCGATTAAGTCATCATCTACTGAAGTTCCTTGAATCCTTAAAGCACCACTGCTTTCAAACTGTAAAATCTCATTTATGATAGCTGGTTTCAGAATTTGCCCATCGGCAAACTCCCAGTTAACAATGGTCTGAGCTTCAGTTGAAGTCGCATCCAAAAATTGATTGCGGATTCGGATGCTGTCTGTGCTGTTGTTTTTGGTAATGTACAAATCGGTACCAACCCGTTTGAATGCCACATCAGTCAATGTTACATCGCTGAAATACATGTGGTTATCGTGACTGGTATCGATGATGGTATCTTTACCCCAGGTACCTGAGAAAGCATAAGTATCGGCCCCCTCAAATCCTTTAAACACCTCATTTTGTTCGGTGCTTTGAGCCAAGCCAAATACAAACTTATTACCATCATCTACAACATACAAGCTAAATGATTGTTGGGCAGTTTCACCTTTAGGATCGGTAGCGATGATAATTAAATCTAAAATGCCAACATCGTCACCTGTAGGAGTACCTAGCAATTGCTTGGTTGCAGGATTAAAACTTAACCATGTTGGTAAAGGAGAACCGTTTGCTTGTTTGACTTGGTAAGCCAAGACATCCCCATCCTCATCGCTGAAAAGCTGATCTGACAAGGTGTAAGAGAATTCTTCTTCTTCAGCTACATTGATATTGACTTGTTGAAGTTTGGTTTGTGGTGCATGGTTGTCATCTATTTCTTTTAGCACAGATAAATGGAATTGAACTTCAGCTTTTTCACCATATGGATCTATTGCCACCAGTTTTAAATCAAAATTACCTAATATTGGTTTTGAGCCACTTAACGTTAAAGTATTCGGATCAAATTGTATCCAAGAAGGCAAGCTGCTGCCATTTGCTTGTGTAAGGTTATAAGCCAGAGCATCACCATCCACATCGCTAAACGTATTATTTGAAATTGTATAAGTCCAAGTTTCATTTTCATGAATGCTAATGGTAGGAATCGTATTTTGTACAACAGGAGCTGAATTCAACTTCAAATCTAAATCACCATTTTTAAAGTTCTCGATGACAATTTTTGCTGGGAAATCAGTGCCAGCTAAAGTTAAATTTGAATTCTCTAAATGAAAAGATAATTTCTTATCTAATGATTGCCATTGATTGATTTTTCCTGAAACTGGTTTCCAAATCATGGAGCCTAATTCAATTCCATCAAGCGTTATAAATCCATGACCATCAGAGTCTATAATCGTATTAACATCAGATGCAATTTGTAAATCTTTAGTATAAAAAACATATTGGTCAATACCAAGTCCACCATATAAGAAATCTGAACCAGTGCCAGCTATCAAAATATCGTTACCTGCTCCACCATACAGTTGATCTTCGCCAGTTCCACCATCTAGGTAATCATTTCCTGATATATTTAAATCACGATTATCATCTCCCCATAGAATGTCAGCACCCTCATCTCCCCATAGATAATCATCACCATCCTGGCCAATAATCAAATCATTTCCTGCTCCGCCAAAAAGGAAATCGGTACCTCCTCCAGATACCACTCGATGAACATTCTGAGCCGAATTTGCTGAACGCAAAGCATAGTCACCAGTAACCCTATCGATTGTGACATCCCAATCAAAGTTTGAATTGTCTAAGGCACTATTTAGCAGTAATACTTGACCTGGAGAGGTAACAATATTGGTATTCAAATCATGTGATTTTGCATACTTCATGTAGTCAACTTCACCTGGGTTATTATTATAGATATTGAAAACAACATTTTTTAGATTAAATTTGACTTGGCCATCACCTATGATCACATCATCCCCAGCACCACCATGAATAACATCTTCACCCTCGCCGCCAAGTAAGAAGTCGCGGTGACGGCTGCCATAGATGGTGTCATTACCCACACCCCCAAGGGCCCAATCGCCATTTTCAACTGAATTCTCTTTAGATTTATATTCGTCTATTTCACCCGTATATATAATGTCATTATCATACATGCCATCAATCAAATCACGACCAGCCCCACCAATAATAATGTCATTGTCCGCGCCTTTAGTTGCTGGATCAGTACTGGCTAGGGCAGAAGCACCGATTAAGGCATCGTTCCCTGCTCCGCCCATAATATAGTCGGCATAGTGGCTGCCATAACCCGATCATTGCCATTACCGCCTTGTACCTTAACGTCTTTACCATAGGCGGCCATGACATAGTCGCCTTTGTGGCCCATTTGGACATAAACTGATTTTTTATTATTAACAGTATAATAATTATAGACTGAGGAATCCCCTACATAGGGAGTAAGGCCTACAATCTCAGGGAGCTCACCTCGTTCACCCAAACCAACTCCCAAGTATGACCAGCCTTTACCACTCTCTGTTTGGTTAGCAAACTTAAAGAACTGTTGAATCGTAGCCGTATCTTTACCTTTGGTGATGACTAAATCACTGCCTCTGCGAACTGCAACCATTTCTCCAACTTTATTACCGTTTTCATCTGAGCTGTACCAAGAATCTACATCTCCAACTGCACGTGTAAAAAGATTGGCTACTTGCATGCCATTTTTAAATTGAATTCGACCCAAACCATCACTGTCAAAAATTGTATCTGAATCTTCAATGAGGTATGTATCAAGACCTTGGCCGCCCTCTAAATAATCATTGCCCAAGCCACCATCCAGAACATCATCACCTCGTCCGCCAAAAAGCTTATCTTCAAGTTGAGCACCTATTAGCATCTCATTGGAAGCTCCACCAAATATGTAACGATGGCTAGTGGGATCTAAAGGATTAATACCATCTATATCCAAATTAAGACCAGTGGTTAAGTCTTGGTAAAGATGATCTCCAAACACTGGTGCCAAGAAAATTCCTGCTGCAAAACTCAATCTTTCATCAAAATCCTTATTCACATCAATGAATGCTTGTTTATATATTAGCATTTTACTTCGAGCATCAATATACTCTTTTGTCATGCCATTTAAGTTGTCTTGACTGTAAAGATTCAGTTCACCATTTTGATTGTGCTTGGTGAAATCAAATCCAGTTAGTACAATTGGATCTAGTTTGGACAATGCATACCGGATTGCCATACCCTCAGCATTATTAAGAGAGGCTTTAGTATTTAAGGATGGCAGATCTTTAGGTAGCCACTGCACTTTATTTTCTTTGTCGCTCGTAGGAACAGTCTTAAATAGATCATAAGCTATCTTGACAAAGTTTTCGTAATTTGTAGTAGTAACATTATCACTGTAATAACCCTGAAGTGCATCCAAAACATTTTGGTTGCCATAGCGAATCAGCGACTTGATTGAATCATGGGCCGTATGGCCATGCGTCATCGCTTGTAAAAATATCTCCGCTATTGCTTGAATACCATTAGAACTAAACAAGTCAAAATCTGCAGATTCATAATGCATTAATTCATCATAAAAGTTATCCGCTAACTCTCTACTGGCGAACATCCCCAATTCAGCCATGATTTCATTCAGTAGTTGTGTCGCAATTGGTTGTGTTATGGGTGTAACAGACAGTGATGCAGCTAATGCTATTAATGGCACAGATCCTTTGAACGTCTCAGTAAAAGCATGACGAAAAGATTCTAATAAAAACATGCTGTCTCTAAGATCCGTTAAGGTATCAAACGAGTCTTGTTGGCCATTATTTAAAATACGCGCAGTTTGATCGCTGCCCAACACTGAAAATAATGGAACACCAGACCAAGCAGAATTTTCTTTGCTTTGGTGCGCACTATCATCTTTATCACGACTAAACAATATTTCACCAACACCAATAGCATCATATATAGCAATATCGTTCATTGAAGGTATGGTAAAAATATCATCACTTTGGTTTTCTATAATTTGATCAAACGCTCTACTTCCGATTTTATTTGATGCCTTTTGCATCATTTCCGCACCAAAAATACTGCCATAACGAAGCTCACCTTGAGTATCTGAATAGGTACGTATCATGGTAGAAAATGAACCTTGACCTCGATTGACCTTTTCAGCACCTTGAAACCACGTCATTACATAAGTAATTTCAGTCCGCTCACTATCTGTTAAAGTATTATCATTTTCCAAGCGCTTCTTCAATAATTCCGCCATCATCGCGTAACCATCTGCAACTGGCTTATCACTTTCATTAAGAGCTGTTAACCAGTCGCCAGACATCCTTGAATTGATATCGTTATATATTGTCTGAATTTGAACTAGTTCTTCTTGGGTAAAGTTTGCCATACATGTTCTCCTGTGGTTTCAAAAAAATGTTGCTCGATATAAGGAATAATGTAGAAAAAATTTTGAATATCTGTAAAGTGAATGGTAAGTTTTGCGTTATATGGATAATTAAACCTATCTATAATTGAGCAACTTTTCCTATCGTGAACCATAGAGCATTTCATTTTAATAGGTTGATCAATGTGTTCCAGCTTGATAGATTCACTCGGAATATAAATATACCTCTGACTAGAAAGACCCAGTTTTTTATCTTCAATACAAAAAAAATGTTCCTCTTGATTGTTTACTTCACACTCCTCGAATTTACTGCCATTGCGATTGAAAAAAGCCAAGATTTCAGCTCTATTACTAAGTTGATTGATTTGTGGAATAATTTTTTCAGAAGGTTCAGTTCGAGACACATCCATTCTTGCAGCCACTTCATCAGGTACATCGTTCAATTTTAATTTTTCACGTATATTTTTGGATTCGATAATCAGATAGTCTTTCTGAGTCTTGCGCATATAATGTGAAAAAAAATCTTGATTGTGTTCATCGCGATAATCGTAAACTTTTTGGGAATCGCTTTTATTTTTACTGTCGGAATCACCACATGCTATTAGCATCAACATCAAACACAATACAACTAGATTTCGAATAATATTTTTCATTATTAAATTGACCCTACTAACAATTTTTTCATTCTATTAATTTGATAGTTGCTCATATTTCTAGTGTAATAAAACTATTAGAATATAGACATATTTAATTTAATTGTATTTTTCAATTAGTTTCTTTTTTTAATAGTTTTCTAGTATATAAGCTCTAATCCCCATATTAAACATTCCTGATTCGCCTAGCACATCCAAACCGAGTATTGACTACCAATCTCCCTAAGACTCATCTCCGAGAAAGATATGAGCAGCTTAGCTATCTAGCCTGTGTTATCAGCAGTGTAAAAAAACCTCCTAGTAGCAATTTGAAATTGCCCCCTCCCTTAATTACACTAGAGGGGTAATCCCCAATTAAAACAGCCCACATTGTTTATGTGGGCTGTTTGTTTAACCTTGTTGCTTAGTTATACTGCAGGGCTAGCTAAGATATTTTTGTACTCTTGTGAATACAAGTTGCCTGGTATGGCAGCACCAGCACTGTCCATTGCAGCCATCGCACTGATTAAAGTATTGACGTTAGCAATTGGCTGTACCAGTTGATTGATGCGGCTAGAGCTGATGTTATAGCCGCCATTAGGTTGTACAGAGGAAATGGCTTTTTCTCCACCTAAGAAATGATCAACCACCCGTACGGATTGGTCAGCTTTCTTATCCACAAATACAACTAAGTCGTTGCCATCTTTTGTAAAGGTTAATCGGCTTTCTGTTATCCCTTGATCCATAAACCACAGCACATCAGTACCGCCACCTGTTTGATTGATGATGTCCGGGCCATCAATAAGATTCCAGTAATATTTATCATTACCAGCACCGCCATTCATCACATCAATCCCTTTACCGCCAACCAAGGTATCATCACCCAATTGTCCTAGGATGATGTCGTTACCATCTTGACCGCCCATATAGTCATTACCGTCACCACCTTCAAGACGGTCATTGCCTGCTTGTGCCCATATTTGGTCATTATCTCCTAGACCCTTGAGGACATCATTGCCTGCACTGCCATAAAGAGTCTCTGCATCGTCAGTGCCATTTATAACTTGACTGTACAGATCTCCATACTCTTGGGCTTCAATGATGCCAGCAATTTGTGCTGCGCTGATGGTATAGCCACCGTTAGGGGTGACTGCAGAAATGGCTTTTTCTCCACCTAAGAAGTGACCTTTAACACGAACAGATTGCTCGGCATTGTTATCAACAGTGACCAGCAAGTCATTGCCTTCTTTGCTGAATTTAATGCGTTCTGGGCTTACACCTTGGTCCATAATCCACAACACATCGTTGCCACCGCCTGTTTGGTCGATGGTGTCTTGGCCATCGGCCAGGTTCCAATAATATTTATCGTTACCCGCACCACCATCGAGAGTATCTTTGCCTTTGCCTCCAACCAAGACGTCATTGCCATTACCTCCCCAGATGGTATCGTCTCCATCTTGGCCAGCAAGGTATGCATCATCTCCCTCTCCACCGATGATAAAGTCGTTTCCGGCTCCAGCCCAAACCTGGTCATTACCCCCTAAAGCATAGATTAAGTCTTTACCTGAAGTGCCATACAATGTTTCTGTGGCTTCAGTACCTGTAATGACTTTATCGAAATCAGTTGGATTAGGTTGATTAGGATTGGTACCAGGATCAACTGGGTCTGTACCTCCGCTGGTACTCGGTAAAGCGGTCAAATTATTGGCAATCGTACTGGCGCTTACAATGTAATTACTTGAAGGAACGATGCCTTGTAATGCGTGTTCTCCACCTAAGAAGTGTTTTTCGACCCGGACTTGTTGGCCTAAATCACCGTCCACTAAAATAATCAAGTCATTGCCATCTTTGTGGTAACTAAGGCGGGTTTGATCAATCTCTTGGAAGAACACCAAGTCATTGCCACCACCCACCACTACGGTATCAACACCATGTCCTGCACGATATAGGTATTTATCGTCACCTAGACCACCTTCCAGACGATCATTACCATCCTCGCCGTACAAGGTATCACTGCCAGCCCCTCCAATTAAGACATCGTTGCCTGAATTGGTACCAGTACCATTACCACCTGAAATGTAATCGTCTCCATCACCACCTTCAAGACGGTCATTGCCACCCATACCAAACAATTGGTCATTGCCACCTAAGCCTTGAATTAAGTCTTTACCAGCAGTTCCTGTTAGTGAATCAACATTGGCTGTACCCACTATTTCTTGATCGTATTCTAATGGTGTCGTCGTACCACCGCCTCCTACTAACTGGGCAATTTGGGCAGCTGTGATGGCAACGCCTCCATTCGGTTGTACTTTGGCAATCGCTTTTTCACCACCCAAGAAATGGTCTTTAACACGGACCGATTGTTGTGAATTATTGTCCACAGTCATGAGCAAATCATTACCTTCTTTGTCAAATTTGATTCGATTCGCTGTTATGCCGGTATCCATAATCCACAAGGTATCACTGCCACCACCCGTTTGATCGATAATGTCTTGTCCATCGGATAAGTTCCAATAGTAATTGTCATCACCTAAACCACCATTCAATACATCGATGCCTGCACCACCTGCCAGCACGTCGTTACCTACCCCACCAAAAATGAGATCATCACCATCCTGACCATACAAGGTATCTTTACCATCCCCGCCCTCAATGCGGTCATTTCCAGCACCAGCATAAACACTGTCATCGCCGGCATGAGCTTGGATCAAATCATTGCCAGTTGTGCCATACAAAGTCTCACCACTGGCGGTCCCTTCTATCACCTGATCATATTGACCACCTAGTTCTTGCGCCTTAATGATGCCTGCAATTTGAGTTGCAGTGATGGCATAACCGCCATTAGGCTGCACTTTGGCGATGGCTTTCACACCTCCGAGGAAGTGGTCTTTAATGCGTATGGTGTTGTCAGCGTTTTGGTCTATGGTGACAATCAAATCATTGCCTTCTTTACTGAAGCCAATTCTATCTTGGGTAATACCTGTATCCATTAACCACAAGACATCATCACTGCCACCGGTTTGGTCTATGGTGTCTTGACCATCGCCTAAGTAATAATAGTACGCGTCGTTACCCAAACCACCGTTGAGAACATCATTACCAGCTCCACCAATCAGAATGTCATCTCCAGCATCACCAAACAGTCGGTCATTGCCTTCTTGACCTCTCAAGGTGTCTGCCCCAGCCCCACCATAAAGGGTATCGCTACCCAAGCCAGCATAGACAGTGTCAGCTCCATCTCCAGCCATAAAGGTCTCGTCACTGTCACGGTAGCCCCATAAGGTATCGTTTTGTGATGTGCCTTGATAGATGATACTGTTTTCAATTTGCTGAGAACTTACCTTACTTCCATCCGCAAACTGAACCTCATTGATCTTAAAGTGATCAATGACTGAGTTTGAATAAACTACAAAATAATTTTGAACGGTAAGCTGATCGCTGCCATTGCTGTGTTTGATGATTAAGTCATTGCCCACGCGATGATAAGCAATGTCAGAAGCTGAAATGCCATCACCAAAACGCACAATGTCACGGGAGTCTAAAACATTGGTGTAGGCTTTACCCAATTTGCGCTCAATAATGGTGTCTTGACCATCTCCAAGGTTGAATTGGTATATTTCATCACTGTGAGAACCGTAAAGGATGTCATTGCCTTTACCGCCGTTTAAAATGTGGTAGCGCTCATTGTCAGGAACACCTTCAAATGAGGCTTCCTTATCGGCATAGATAAGAGCAACATCATCTTCTGCTGGATTAAAGAAATACATATCGCCCTGTCCTGCGTCCAAGACATCGTTTCCTTCTCCACCATCCAAATATGAAGGGCTGGCACTGTCATCTAGCACTAAGGTGTCTGCACCACGGCCTCCATACAGCTCACCAGAACCAGCCAATTGATCGTCACCGTCTTGACCATGCAGTTGGCCCGTACCATTGATGATGTCATTACCATTGCCACCATCTAGCAGGCTTGATCCTTCTAAGGTATCGTTACCATCGCCACCATAAAGCTGGCCTTCACCACTGATAAAGTCATCACCGATACCACCATCCAATAAACCACTGCCAGATAAGGTATCGTTACCAGCTCCCCCGAAGACTTGATTTTGGGCTGAAGCGTCATAACCACCATATGTTCCTTCGATGGTATCGTCACCTGCTCCACCATGAATGATGTCAGTAACAGTCACTCCTTGAATGAAATCATCACCATCGGTTCCTTTAACAGCCATTTTGTTAATGGTGTCGATGTTCCAAGTAGTGCCATCCGCAAAAGTGATTTGATTTACTGTGTGACTATCGTAGCCGGCAAACTGAGAAGAAACATTGATTTGATCCGTGCTGTTTAAGCGCTGAATGATCATGTCGCCATTGAAGTTTCTGACCAACAATTCTGAAGGCAATACATCGCTAAAATGTATGGTATCAACGTCGGTTTCATTTTTATACCATTCATTTTCAATCGTATCTTGTCCCCAACCTTTGGCAAAAACATAGGTGTCATTGCCAGAAGCACCAGATAAGGTGTCATTACCAGCTCCACCAATTAAGGTATCGTCACCATTTTCGCCATACAGCTGGTCATTTCCAGCATCACCATGGAGGGTATCATTACCATCACCACCATGCAGTTGGTCTTGGTCTGTGCCACCACTGAGTGTATCGTTACCAATACCACCGTAAAGTACATCTTCACCCTCAGCACCAAACAACTGGTCATTGCCTGCATCGCCATAGAGTTTGTCGTTGCCCAACTCTCCATACAGTAAGTCATCACCCTTCGCACCATATAAAGTATCGTTGCCTGCACCGCCATACATCTTATCGTCATCAACAAAACCATAAATAGTATTGTCGGTATCAGTGCCTATGACCGCCATTTCCTTGATGGTTTGCGCATCCCATATCACTCCATTATCAAATTCAATGTGTGGAATTTTAGTAAGGTTAGTGGAGATGTCAGTATCTGTTAATTGATTAAAAATGGTAACCTTATTGGCAGTGTTTTTTTGGCTAATGATTAAAGAACCATTTTCACGGTACAAATGCAATTCAGTCGGTAGGACACCTTCGAAACGAATCACATTGTTACTGTCAACTTCAGTAATGGTATCGATGCCCCAATTCGCGGCAAATACATAAGTGTCATTACCTTGTTCTCCCTTAAGCGTATCATTGCCTTCGCCACCAAACAATGTGTCATCGCCAATACCACCCAACAGACTATCGTGACCACCATCGCCATGCAGCACATCACTGCCTTTTGCACCATATAAGTAGTCGTCACCAGCACCGCCACGCATTACATCATCATCAATGAATCCATACAGTACATCATCGCTTGTTGTACCCAATAAGGCTTTTTGCTTAATGGTGTTAGCATCCCAAACATCACCATTTTCAAATACAATTTGAGAGATTTTAGTGACATCTGTGGCACTGCTGCCATCAACAAATTGATTGTTTATAATGATTTTGTTATCGGTACCGATTTGCTGAATAATCAGATTGTTGTTTTGTCTGAACAGCGACAAATCTGAAGCATTGACACCTTTGAAGCTGATAACGTTATTTCGATCAACTTCAGTGATGGTATCGGAGCCCCAATTGCTTTCAAATACATAGATATCATCACCTTGTTCGCCAGCTAAAGTATCATTACCTAAACCTCCGATTAAAACATCATTACCTAAATTACCATGAAGTTTATCATTACCATGGTTGCCATTAAGGGTGCTACCTGTGCTATAGGCCCATAATTCATCATCGTTTGAAGTGCCAAGCAATGCCAATTTTTTAATGTCTTCTGTTTTGAGAACAGTTCCATTGTCAAAAATGATTTCATCTATTTGGTAATTGCCTTGAGCATCATTAATAAAGAAATTTCTAACTGTAATGCTGTTTTCATAACCTAATTTAATAATTAAATCAAATTGTTGGTTTCTGCTAAATGTCAGTTGATCTTTAGAAATGCCATCAATGAACTTTATGACATCTTTGCGATTAGATGAATAATCATAATTTAGAATGGTATCGTGTCCAAAATTACTTCCAAACACATAAGTGTCAGATCCAAAACCAGCATCTAGGTAATCATTGCCTGCACCGCCTTCTAAGGTGTCTGTATTAGAACTTCCGTACAAAGAGTCATTGCCAGCCAATCCTTTTAAATGAGATTTCTGACCAAATGCATATAGCTCGTCATTACTAGCATTACCGATCTGAGCCTTTTGCTTCACATCATCAATGGTCAGAACAGTTCCATCTTCAAATTCAATTAAATTGACACGATACTCATCTGAATCATCAGTCAAAAGATATTTTATGATTTTAATACTGTTCTGTTTATCTAAGGTTTTAATCCATAGATTACCATTGCCATCATGACTAAAAATTAAATCATCTACAGATATACCATCGGTAAATTTTATCGTGTCAGTTTTGAAAGTAGATTTATCGAAGTTATTGATGATGTCATGGCCAAAGCTGAGACCAAATTCGTATGTATCAGAACCATTACCACCCGTTAGAGTATCATTTCCTTGGCCGCCGATAAGCAAGTCATTACCAATACCACCATCTAAGGTATCGTTACCCAAACCGCCAATTAAAGTATCATTACCCAATGCGCCAACTAAAGTATCATCGCCTTCTAATCCATCAAATACGGTATCTTCTTGTTTGTACGCATACAAGTGATCTTGTTGATCAGTGGCAATTTGGGTAATAGCCCAAATGTCTTTGACAGACATAATTGTGCCATCCCCGAAGGTGATCTGATCTATCTGGTAACCGCCTTCACCATTACCAACAAAGAAATCATTCACGGTAATGGAACTCAAACCATCTACAGTCGAAATGGTTAAACCATTTTTAGTATTACGACGGAACACTAAATCTGATTTTTTAATACCATCAACAAATTGAATGGTGTCCACTCTGCCTACAGATTTGTCTTCATTATTGATAATGTCATGGCCAAAATTCAAACCAAAAATGTAGGTATCTGAACCTTTACCCCCACTTAATTGATCATTACCAGCCCCCCCATCTAGAATATCAGAACCGTCATTTCCGATGAGGGTATCATTGCCCAACCCGCCAATTAAATGACTCCCATCAATAAAAGCTAGAAGCCTGTCATTACCATCTGTAGAGCTCAATACTTCTTGTTTAAGATCTTCAATGGTTAGAATATCGCCATTATCAAACTCAATTGCATCCAGTTGGTTTCCTGACTTCATATTTTCTTTGAAGAAATCAGTTACCACGATTTGATTTGCACCTATACTTGTTTTTATTACCAAATCATCTTTATCAGGATTACTGCTTTTGACACGAGTAAAGGTCAAATCCTCTTTGGTTATGCCATCTATAAACTTAATAATGTCTCGTCTACCCACTGACTTATCTGAACCATTGTAAATAGTGTCTGAACCAAAATCCAAACCAAATACATAAGTATCAGAACCTGCTCCGCCACCTAAGTCGTCGTTGCCCTTTCCGCCGATTAATGTGTCATTTCCAGTCGACCCTCTGATGTAGTCATTACCATCTGTACCCGATAAAACGGTATTCTCTTGGCGGTACGCATACAGAAAATCAGCTTCAGGACTGCCCTCTTGAGTTAAGTGCCAAATATCTAAGGCACTTAGTTCAAAACCGTCTTCAAACACAATTTTATTGATACTATACGAATTGATGACGTCAACTTTAACGAAAAATTCAATAACTTTAATTGAATTCTGTGAGTCAGTTGTAGTGATTAATAAATGCCCACCATTTAATCGCTTGAACTTTAAATCAGTAAGTTTAATGCCTTCTGTAAATTTAATGGTATCGACACTATTTGAACTGTCATAGTTAGTAATGGTGTCATGGCCAAAATTGAGACCAAATACATAGGTATCTGAACCATCGCCACCGTTTAAGCTGTCATTGCCTATTCCTCCGGTAATAATATCATTACCATTTCCACCAGAAATGTAATCAGAACCTGCTCCGCCACTCAGTACATCATCTCCAATATTGCCAACAATGAAATCTTTTCCCTCGAGTCCATTGATGGTTGACCCTGAACTGTATGCATACAAATTATCATCTTCATTGGTCGCAATTAGAACAATGTTCTTGATATCTTCAACCGTTAACTGTGAACCATCGGAGAATTTAATCAAATCAACTTGGCTACCGCCTTGGGCATCCTGTGTAAAATAATTTTTCACAGTAACCTGACTAGAATTGTCTACAGATCTTATGAATAAATCATTAGGAGAATTGCCATTTAAACCGCGGCTGTAGGCAAAATCACTTTGCCTCCAGCCGTCTGTAAATTGAATCACATCTTTACGGCCTACGGAACCGTCAGCGTTATTAACCGTGTCATAACCAAAATCTTTTCCAAAAATATAGGTATCGGAACCCGCGCCACCATTTAGAGTATCATCACCACTACCACCAATTAAAACGTCATTTCCCAGCGCACCCACTAAAAGGTCATTACCAGCTTGGCCATTTAAGGTTGTGTTCTCAGTTTTGTATGCATACAAATAATCACCATTACTGGTTCCTACCTGAGCTTTGTGCCAAACATCCAGCACATTTAATTTTTGGCCATTTGCAAACTGGACGAAATCAACTTGATATCCACCTTCAGCATCACCCGCAAAAAAATTACTAATAATGATGCTGTTCTTTCCATCTTTGGCCGAAATACGTAAATCATCACTCACTTGGTCTGTGTGATATACCATGCGCACAAAATTCAAGTCACTTTCGTTGATGCCTGCTGTGAATTGAATGACGTCTTGTCTATTTGCGGAACGATCATAGTTTTCAATGATGTCATGCCCGAAATTAAGATCAAATACATAAATATCTGAACCTGCCCCGCCAGACAATACATCACTCCCTGTACCACCATTAAGAGCATCATTGCCTGATGCACCAATCAGCCTGTCGTTTCCATCCCCAGCATTAAAATGGGTGTTCTCATTCTTATAGGCATATAAAATGTCATGACTTGATGTTGGGCTTTGAGTGAGGTGCCAAATATCAACGGGATTTAATTTAACCCCATTGTCAAACTGAACAAAATCAATTTGATAACCTGACTCTGCATCACCATTAAAGAAATTTTTAATCACTACCTGGTTTTTACCATCTTTAGTGCTGATGATTAAACCTTCAAATGCACTTGAGTTGGCCTCGGTGCGTTTAAAAAGCAAATCCTCTGGTTTATAACCATCGGTAAAATGAATGATGTCTTGGCGGTTCTGAGATCGATCATAATTACTAATAATATCGTTCCCAAAGTCACGGCCTAATACATAAATGTCAGAACCAGTCCCACCATTCAAATCATCATTAAATCGGGTTCCAAAAATAACAGAATTGTTATTATTGCCTTCAAATTTAGAGCTAATTAAAATCTCATTAATTGAACCAGTCAATAAACCATTCAAATGAGTGTTTTTGATAAATTCATTATTGATGTTTCCCAACAGCGATGCATAATTCAAATTCCAAGTGTCTTTGAAATAGGAAAGGATATAACCAAGTTCATTGGCTTCAGAAACGGTATCAATCTTGTTTATATAGTTCGTGAGTGAGTTGATGAAATGATCACGATTTGAAATCGTAAAACCATTGTTATTTAAAGAATAGTAGATGCCTCTTAAATCGCTGGTAACGATTTTTTGAAGCTTAAATCGCACAAAGTAATGCTCTTTAAATTCCTCAAACACAGTGTTGGTGTAACCTACATCCAAATTTCGAACCCATGGATCCTTTTTACCAGATAAATATGTGTTATTGATACCTGTATTAAGCTCAGTTCTACCACCAAAGGTATTCATAATCCAAAACTTATCGACAGACGTCAGTTGCTGTGTGGATACAATATCAGCACGTGTCCTTAATGCATTTAAACCAGACCAATCCGCTATTAACGTGCTGAAATCTTCATAAGCTTGGCTTAAAGAAGTATCATTGTGAATTTTGGAAGCCAAATTTAGAACAGCTTCTTTAGCTAGATATTGTGTCTGCAAATCTGAGGCAGCACCATAACCACGTAAATGCGGCAGGAAAATGCCCATCTCAAGCAATTTTTCATTTGCAGTTTGTAATAAAGTATAGTTGGCAGTATCGCGAGTGATGAATTCATCAGTCAGTAAATCGTAAGCAACAATTTTTCTGTCTTCACCATTTATCCGGAACGTACTGGTAGATAAAATGCGGTTTCCGTTATCTGAACCACTGGTAATGATTTCATATTGTAATGAAATCCATTCGATACCAGCTTCACTTAATTTCTTTAGCTCATCTTTGGTAGAAAGCCCATCGGCATTATAGTCTTGCCAAATAACCAATTTGTCCCAAATGGCATCATTGGCATCTATTTTTTTATCTTTATTAAGATCAAGATTATTTAAAGCTTCGAGCCCATGCTCAAATTGATTGCCAAAAAATTCTGCTCCATCATTAATAATCCCGTCACCATTGACGTCAATCGCCAAGAATCCGTCTTGACGAGCAGCCCATGCCATGCGCTCAGCTTGACCATCTAAGTCAATATCAAAGTACGCATTCGAATTATCAATGCTAATAGTACTTGCGACTCCATCACCATTTAAATCTAATATTAATGGATCACTTGGTCTAAAGAAGCTTCCGGGATCACCAGTAGGGGGACCTTCCTCTGGTTTTTCTTCTTTAATTTCTAAATTAATTCCTAAATCACCATTAGAAAATTTATTAATTACCAAGCCATCATTAACAATTAAGTCCTGACCATCACCTGTCCAGTAATACTTAGTACTTCCATTATAGTATGTATTAGCAGGGTCTTTTTCTGGATCATGTTCACCACCAGAGAGATTTTTACCCTCTAGTTTGACTGAACCTTTACCATCAGAATCTTCAATAACATCTTTATTATCTACCAGGTATGTATCTACTCCTTTACCACCATATAAATAATCCTTATCTTTACCGCCATCTAACGTGTCGTTACCCGCAGAGCCATACAAAAAGTCATTACCATCACCACTATACAAGTAATTTTTATCTGTATCAGTTTCATCTTCTCTTGAATCACCAGCATATAGGAAATCATCGCCATGCCCCCCATAAAGATAGTCTGAGCCAGCACCACCATATAGCTCATTTAATTCCTGATCATTTGGGTCATTTTTACCATTGCCAGCAATGAGAATATCATTTCCTTTGCCACCATATAACTTATCACTGCCTTTTCCTCCAACTAATTCATCAACTCCAGCAGCCCCATAAAGCTCATCGTCACCATCCCCGCCATCTAGGTAGTTCTTATTTGTATCTTCAGCATCATCTTTCATCCAACCTGCATACAACTGGTCATTCCCCGCTGCGCCAAAAATTTTGTCTTCCCCTAAACCACCATACAGCATATTAATTTCGGTATCGCTTTGAGGATTATCTTTGGAACCTCCATAAATAATGTCTCCTCCTGCGCCACCATATATAGTATCGGCACCACCATTACCATATAAATAATCTCGATCGGTGTCACCTTTTCCCAAGATAGTTGATCCACCATAAATAAAATCATCCCCATCTCCTCCATAGATATGGTCATCACCATTACCTCCATACAACTTATCGGCTCCACCCTCTCCATAGAGATAGTCAGTATCTTCACCGCCTAAGATTTGATCGTTGTAATCGGTTCCATACAATTTATCATTTCCTCTTCCTCCATATATCAGTACACCTGAAGTGAGATCAGTGCGGAAAGTGGGTTCAATCGTTCCTAGTCTGTTAATAGACTCTTTAGCTTTGATAACATCATCAGTATTTTCCCCATACAAATCATAATCAATCATCTTTTTTACTTCAGAAAAATTGGGGGAACCCTCGGTCATCGCAGTGCCCAATGCTGCTTGATAATCGGCTAAAAAGTTCGATTTACCAGATTGTGAAATGTGAAACCACATATCTGCTTCATAGTAAGTCATGTTAGGATGTGTAGACGGACTCATCGTATACATATTTTGTTTGGCTAAAAAATCATATATGGCGGTAGTATCATTACCCATTGCTAGGATTTTGCTATACAAATCTTTCGTAACATAGGTACTTACTGCCGATCCATTTTGTGCAATTTCAGCTTGAATGGTTTTGAATTCATTGTAAATTGCCTCGGCTTCCCCGTGAGATCTGGCAAATGCATATTCCTTAGCAGTATTGTAGTTCGGTGCACCAAGAGCTGGATTGGGGTCAAGGGCATGACCGAGTTCATGAGCTAATACCCTGTAGTTTTTGAAGCCGTTACCTAAACTTATTACATTACTACCGTAATACCCACTATTAGCGGGAATTTGTTTAATAACACCGCCACCAGCAACAAATCGATTGATTTGTTCAATTAAATAATTGTTTGATTGAATGTGATTTAGTTCATTTAAAGGCATAAATTCGGCTAATTGATTTTGAGCCTCTGTGCTTAATATAGCCATTTTAGTTTACTCCTATTTCTTATTTTCATACTGTAAGATTGTCTAAATGAGTCATTCAGAATGGTCTGCTTGAGCAAGACTGTCATCAGATATATCGGAGTATCTCCTGGAGCTTGTGAACCAAAGGTACGTGACTTCACCCAAGAAACTGGTCACCGCTACCGCTCGATTTTCTTTAACCCAGTAATACGTTCTACCAGCTTTAATTTTTGCTTGGGGTGGAGATTGATAGGGTGGAAGATAGGCTGGAGGATGACGTAAAGCGGCCTCATTTAAGGCAAAAGACTTGGGATTAGGCAGAACGCTGGTAAAATACCCCTTTGGAAAAATACTGAAATGCTGATTCAGTTCACTCATCGTCATTTCTATACGAAAATTTGCTCCTGCTGGCGCTGTTGTCTTTTCTACATACAGCCCAATTGAAGACTCAATGTCTTTATTGAGTGGTTTTGAGAAATCTGTTCCATCCGCAGGTTGAACGTAATCAAACACAGGAATGCCCCAAATTTTCTCCAGTTCGGTAGAGGTGAAATGGTACAAACAACCATCCTCTAAAGCAGTTTCAAACATTTGAGCGATTAAATCGTCTCGATTTTGAACCGGATGCAACTTTTTAAGACAACTTGCTTTGGCTTGCTCAATGGATTCCATGGTTAATTCCTTTTGATCTCTTTTTGGATGACTATTACTGCTTTTACCGTTACTGTTTTCTTCGTATGGTGCAGAACAACCAAGCATCAAAATGCTATAAAAAACCATGATTGTTTTTAGCTTCATATTAATCACCTTAAAACACAATGGATGTTGAAATGTTTGTATCTAACATTTAGGTAATGATGACCATTATGGGAAAATCTCATGCAAATACTCAGTGATATTTAAAACCGTGCAGTTTTCAAAAGCTTACGTACTGGTAAAAACACTTGACTGCAACTCAGTTCATGCCTGCTAATAAAAGCATCTTTTCAGAGGCTTCACAGCAAACTTTGCAATATTCAAACCACTTAAATTCTTTTTGAATTCAAACTTCAATATTACTTTTATCAATCTGTTTATATTTTGAATACTGATTTAGTGGTGCAATTTACAAAGCAAAGCAATACGAGTGAATGCAGTATTGAATTTGCGAAGTCATATTTGAATATTTTCAAGATGCCTTCAGTTGTTGCATTTTGATTTCTACCCAAAATAAATATTAATTATTATTTACTTTTGTTAAATATTGATATTTAATATTAGTGTAATGTGACTACATCAATTATTAAATATCTATTTTCAGTATATTTTTTTATTGATTTTCTTTTCTTTATAGTAAAACTAAATACACACTCTAATCACACATGCCAAACACGCCCGACCTCATAAATACTCCCCAGTCTGGCATGGATTCTCAGTCATCTGCGACTCCTCCTCATGATGCCCAAGACCCCTACCAAGATTTGGGTTTGGCCGCTCTGGTCATCCTCGCCCAATTCCACGGTATCGCCATTAATGCCGCTGACATACAACACCGATATGATGACAATGGTGTAGGCTTGGATCAATCGGCGTGGATTTTGGCAGCACGGGAAATAGGCTTGAAGGCCAAGGTGTCTGCACAGAAGTTAGACCGGTTGCACATGGCGGCCTTACCCGCTTTGGTATGGCGTGAAGACGGTCAGCACTTTATTTTGGCCAAGGTGGATGATGAGCGTTATCTGATTCAAGACTTGCAGCAAGGCCGGCCTGTCATTTTGACTAAAGAAGAGTTTACAGGCCGCTATTCAGGTGTGTTGATACTGGTGGCCTCACGGGCTTCAATCTTGGGTTCATTGGCCAAGTTTGATTTCACTTGGTTCATTCCTGCAGTCATCAAATACCGCCGCATCTTTATGGAGGTATTGGCCGTTTCAGTGGTGATTCAATTGTTCGCGTTAATCACACCCATCTTCTTTCAAGTGGTGATGGACAAGGTATTGGTGCACCGTGGTTTCTCGACTTTGGATGTGATTGCGTTTGCCTTCCTAGTGGTCATCATCTTTGAAGTGGTATTGGGTGGTTTGCGCACATACATCTTTGCCCACACCACATCGCGCATTGATGTGGAATTGGGCGCACGTTTGTTTCGCCACATGCTTAGTTTACCGATTGCCTATTTCGAGAATCGCCGTGTCGGTGACACGGTGGCACGGGTACGGGAGCTGGAACAGATACGCAATTTCCTCACAGGACAGGCCTTAACCTCGGTATTGGATTTGTGTTTCTCATTTATTTTTATTGCGGTGATGTGGTATTACAGCGGGTGGTTAACCTTGATTGTGTTGATTTCCCTGCCTTGCTATGCCATTTGGTCGGCCACCATCAGCCCAGTCTTGCGTTCACGTTTGAATGACAAGTTTGCCCGTAATGCCGACAGCCAGTCTTTCTTGGTTGAGTCCGTTACCACCATGGGCACGATTAAATCCATGGCAGTAGAGCCACAAATGACGAGACGTTGGGACCAACAATTGGCGGCCTATGTGGCGGCAGGTTTCAAAGTCACCCGCTTGGCCACCATCGGTCAACAAGGGGTGCAGTTAATACAAAAATTGGTGGTGGTGGCAACACTGTGGTTTGGTGCCCGCTTGGTCATCAATGGTGACATGACGGTGGGTCAACTGATTGCATTCAATATGCTCGCAGGCCAAGTAGCGGCACCGGTAATTCGTTTAGCACAGTTGTGGCAAGACTTTCAGCAAGTGGGCATTTCGGTGGCGCGTTTGGGCGACATCCTCAACACCCCCACCGAGAATCCAACCAGCCGCATGGCTTTGCCCGACATCAAAGGCTTTATTGGCTTTGACCGTGTTTCTTTCCGTTACCGTCCCGATGCCCCTGAAATCTTGCGTGAATTCAGTTTAAACATCCGTGCCGGTGAGGTATTGGGCATTGTTGGCCGCTCTGGTTCAGGTAAATCCACGGTAACCAAATTGGTGCAGCGCTTATATGTACCCGAGCACGGTAGGGTGATGATCGATGGCAATGATTTGGCTTTGGCCGACCCAGCCTGGTTACGCCGTCAAATCGGTGTGGTCTTGCAAGAAAACATTTTGATGAACCGCAGTGTGCGCGACAACATTGCCCTAGCAGATCCAGGCATGCCATTGGAGCGCATCATGCACGCGGCCAAAATGGCGGGAGCGCATGAATTCATCATGGAGTTGCCTGAGGGCTATGACTCTATGGTGGGTGAACAAGGTGCAGGTTTGTCCGGTGGACAGCGCCAACGCATCGCCATTGCCCGTGCTTTGGTCGGCAATCCTCGCATTCTGATTTTGGACGAGGCCACCAGTGCGCTCGACTATGAATCTGAACGCGCGATCATGCAGAACATGGAAACCATTTGTAAGGGCCGCACCGTCATCATCATTGCCCACCGCTTGTCGACCGTTCGCCGTTGTCACCGCATCATCGCCATGGACAAGGGCCAAATTGTTGAACAAGGCACACACAAGCAATTGTTGGAACAAAACGGCTATTACAAATACCTGCACGATTTACAGGCCGCTTAACAATAACAATGTCACCCAGTAGAGGGTAAGCACAGCATACACGCCTCTCAAGATGGTTCTGAATTGATAAGGTGGTATGCATTGGATTTTAGGGAATCAGCAATATGGGCATGCGTTCGCAAGCTTTCAAAGAATTTGTACAGCGGTATAGCAGTGTGTGGAAACAGGTATGGGCAGTACGTGACCAACTGGATCCGCCTAAACGTGAACAAGATGAGCGTGAGTTTCTACCTGCTCACTTAGAATTGACCGAGACCCCTCTTTCAGCAGCCCCCAAATGGGCTGCACGTTTGGTGATTGCATTTGCCCTCATCGCTTTGTTGTGGGCCATTTTTGGTAAGTTAGACATCGTGGCCGTGGCCCAAGGCAAGACCAGTTTGGGCGGTCGCAGCAAAACCATACAGGCCTTGGAAACCGCAGTGGTGGAACGCATCAATGTCAAAGATGGCCAAACCGTTAAAAAAGGCGATGTGTTGATTGAATTGGCAGGCATCGGTTCTGACAGCGATTACAACCGCTCGTTAGAAGCCTTACGCGCTGCTTATTTGAACAAATGGCGCTAAGAAACCCTGCTCGCTGCAATCGAAAACGGCCACTCTCCCCGCCTGAGCAGTTCAATTGATACCGATACGCAAACCGATAATGGCCAAACGAAACAAGCGGCCAGTGCCACTCAAGGTTTACAGGCCGCATCAGTCGACACTGGGTTAAAACAACAAATCATTGCGTCCATTCCCCAATCAGCTGTCATCGAAGCGCAAACTTTGGTGCTGAACCAGTACCAAGCATGGAGTACCAAAGACCAACAACTGGCCTCGGTGAAAGAACAACGCAAAGCCGAACGCACCTCTACCCAAGCACAAATCAGCAAGTTGGCAGCGATGACGCAAATTGAAGGCCAACGCGTCAGCGACTACCGAGAGTTGGTGGCACAAGACTATTTGGCTAAGCATTCATTACTGGAGCAAGAAAGCAAATACATTCAGGCCAAAAATGATTTGGCCAGCCAGCAAAGCACTTTGCAACAAATTACCCAGGCCATCAAACAAGCCGAAGACGAGCGTATCCTCAATACCCAAACCATCAAGCGCGATACCTTGGATGTGTTGCGTCAAGCCAATGAGCAAATTGGTCAATTGGAACCTGAGGCGGCCAAAGCCGAACAGCGCAAACAATTGCTCACCTTAACTGCACCAGTCGATGGCACTGTCCAACAATTGGCCATGCACACCATAGGCGGGGTGGTCACTGCCGCCCAACCCATCATGGTCATCGTGCCAAGTGAAGACAAATTGGAAATTGAAGCCATCGTGCCCAATAAAGACATAGGTTTTGTACAGGCCGGCCAAGAGGTGGTGGTGAAAATAGAATCCTTCCCTTATACCCGTTATGGTTACCTCACAGGTAAGGTTAAAACCGTCAGCTTTGATGCGGTTGAGAACAAAGACTTGGGCCTCGTTTACACTGCCATAGTCTCATTAGACAAAGACACGTTGAACATCGAAGGCAAACCTGTGCGTTTGGATGCAGGCATGAATGCCACCGCCGAAATCAAAACCGGCAAACGCAGCGTCATCTCCTACTTGCTCAGTCCACTGCAAACCAAAGTGGATGAAAGCCTGAGGGAGCGCTAATATGAAAACAATTACCTTACTCATCAGCACCATGCTGATGGGCACCACTTCAGCATGGGCATTTACCCTGAACGATGCCTGGCAAGCTGCACGAGAACACTCGTCAGAGCTGAAACAAGCCCATTACCAGTTTCAAGCCTATGAACAACAGAAACCCATAGCGCGTGCTGCCTTATTGCCACAGGTATCGGTCAGCGCCT
>RRZT011263193.1_pt1 | contig 23985 bp, 24 predicted proteins | sample 2165551 | NCBI WGS metagenome assembly RRZT01 (sample SAMN10456910, study PRJNA506462) | wastewater metagenome | biome: wastewater; feature: sludge; material: wastewater sludge; isolation source: wastewater sludge with Escherichia coli K12::gfp cells carrying plasmid... | place: USA: Moscow, Idaho... | reverse complement strand
GGGCCGAGAAACTGCACCGTTCGGTGATCAATGAACTGCTGCGTCTGACACTGCTCGCCCCCGACATCATCGAGCAAATGATGGCAGGGAGACAGCCGCGCCGCCTCACGCTGATGTGGTTCCAGCGCAACCGCCTGCCAGTGGATTGGCAGGCCCAGCGCGAGCTGATGGCGAGCTTCGAGGGCGAGACATGAGCAAGAAGCACCGAGGACAAGCCAAGGGCGATCCGGTCACCTACCAACGGCTGACCCCGGCGGGCGGCGTGCAGCTGGAAACTTTCATGCCCTGGACGCTGGTGCGCCGAGGCCTGAAGAAGCAGGTCATCACGCCGCTGGACGCACCGCAGGAATTTCTGGACGAGGCCCGGCGCGAGCAGTTGGTGCGCGAGGTGGATCAGGACGCACCGCTGATGCGGGCGCTCGGCCTCGCACACCACTGGCAACGCTTGCTGGACGAGGGACGGTTCAACTCCATGACCGAGATTGCCGCAGTCGAGGGGATCGACCTCGGCCAAGCCAGCAAGATAAGCCGACTGGCGCAACTTGCCCCCGACCTGGTCGAGGGCCTTGCCCTGGGACACCTCAAGGTAGGCGTCAGCCAGCTGCTGCGCGGCAAGGTGTCGGCATCCTGGTCGGCACAGCGAGAAGCGTTGGCTGCAGGCCGCTGCTGACGGAGGCTGACGCCGTCTTTCGCCGTCTCGGTCGCGGTCGCGCCAGCCCAAGGCAGGCGAAAACGACAACCCGCAGCTCTCCAACCCGCATGGATGCACGGCTTCGGGCCTTGAATGTTCAAGAGGGTCGCAGAGAACAGAGAGAGAAAAACGGTGGAATGCGCGCCGGGAACGGCGACTTCGGGAGGTGTGTGCTCAAGAGGCCACGGCCGGAAACCGCGCCAGCACTGGCGTTGCGGGCAGAAAAAAACCCAACCGATAAGGGTTGGGTTTTTGGGTTTTGGTGGAGCCGGGGGGATTTGAACCCCCGTCCGCCAGCTCTCCACTATCGGTTCTACATGCTTATCCCAGTCTATTGAGTTAACCCATTGCCACCCGACGGGCAGGGTACTTTGGGCGAGCTGTATGAGTTTTAGCCGTTACGTCTACAGCGAACTTGGCGGCGATCCTGTTCTATATGACTGACCAAATCTTCGGGTTTACAGGCATCCCCTAGGGTCAGCTAGCGCCCTTAGGCGGCTAGAGCGTAGTTGTCGTCGTTGGCAACTATAAGTTTGCAACAGTGGATTTACGAGTTCTGTTACCAACTCGGCATGCCCCTCAAGCTTTGTTACCGGCGTCGAATCCTAATCGGCCCCAGGGTATCGCACTTGCAAGGTCTGGGCGGAGTGTACGCCAAAGGCTTCCGCAGGCCAAGGCTTTATCCACAGGTCGGCTCCGCCGTCGGTCGCTGCTGTCTGAGGCTTTCCTGCGGGCAACAAAAAAACCGGCCTAAGCCGGTTTTTTGTTGGAACGGAAGCTTATGCCTGGGCGAGGGCCTTGATGTGGCCGTTCAGGCGGCTCTTGTGACGAGCAGCTTTGTTCTTGTGGATAATGCCCTTGTCGGCCATACGGTCGATCACCGGCACAGCCAGGGTGTAGGCGGTCTGGGCTTTGGCCAGATCTTTGGCGTCGATAGCCTTGACTACGTTCTTGATGTAGGTACGCACCATCGAGCGCAGGCTTGCGTTGTGGCTGCGGCGCTTCTCAGCCTGTTTGGCGCGTTTTTTGGCGGAGGGGGAGTTGGCCACCGTCGAGCTCCTCGAAAACTGGGGATACCAAATAATAAGGCCGCGAATCATGCCGGTGCCGGGCGCCCTTGTCAAGCACCGGCGGCCGCTGTGCGGCGCTGGTCTGACGGGCAGGCACTGGCTTAAACTCGCCCACCTTTGCAGGGGTGGGAATTAAAGCATGTCTGGCGAGTCGAGCAAAGGCGGTTTGTTGCGATCCAGTGCCGTGGTCAGCGTGATGACCCTGCTGTCGAGGGTGCTGGGCATGGTGCGCGACATGGTGGTGGCGGCCTATTTCGGTTCCAGTCCGGCCGCCGATGCCTTTTTCATCGCCTTCAAGATCCCCAATTTCCTGCGCCGGCTATTCGCCGAGGGAGCCTTCGCACAGGCGTTCGTCCCGGTGCTTTCGGAGTATCGCGCCCAGCGCAGTCTGGCGGAGGTCAAGCAGCTGGTCGACCGGGTGGCCGGCCGTCTCGGGCTGGTGCTGACGGCCCTGACGGCGCTGGGAGTGGTGGCCTCGCCCTATCTGGTGATGCTGTTCGCGCCGGGCTTTCGCGGCGATCCGGAAAAGCTGGCCCTGGCCGGCGACCTGCTGCGCATCACCTTTCCGTATCTGCTGCTGATCTCGCTGACCGCCTTCTGCGGCGGCATCCTCAACAGCTATGGGCGTTTCGCCGTGCCGGCCTTCACCCCGGTGCTGCTGAACGTCTGCATGATCGGCTCGGCGGTGCTGCTCACGCCGTATTTCGATCAGCCGATCATGGCGCTGGCCTGGGGCGTGTTCGTCGCCGGGCTGGCCCAGTTGCTGTTCCAGTTGCCGTTCCTGGCGCGTATCCGCCTGTTGCCGATTCCGCGGCCGAGTCGCGGCGACGAAGGGGTCAGGCGGATCATGATGCTGATGGTGCCGGCGCTGTTCGGCGTGTCGGTCAGCCAGGTCAACCTGCTGCTGGATACCGTGCTGGCGTCCTTCCTGCAGACCGGCAGCGTGTCCTGGCTGTATTACGCCGACCGCCTGTCGGAGTTACCGCTGGGTGCCTTCGGCATCGCCATCGGCACGGTGATCCTGCCCAGTCTGTCGCGCCAGCATGCCGGCGGCGACCCCAAGGCCTTCTCGGCGACCATCGACTGGGCGCTGCGCATGGTGCTGCTGGTCGGCGTGCCGGCGGCGCTGGCCCTGGCGATCCTTTCCGAGCCGCTGATCGCCAGCCTGTTCCATTACGGCAAGATGACCGAGCGCGACGTGGAGCAGGCGGCCGGCGCGCTGGAGGCCTATTCGCTGGGCGTGCTGACCTTCATGCTGATCAAGGTGCTGGCGCCGGGCTTCTTCGCTCGTCAGGACCTGAAGACCCCGGTGCGCATCGCCGTGCAGTGCATGGTGGCCAACATGGTGCTCAACCTGATCCTGATCTGGCCGCTGCAGCACGTCGGACTGGCGCTGGCCACTTCGCTGTCGTCGATGCTCAACACCGGCCTGCTGCTCTGGGGGCTGTACAAGAGCGGCGTGTACCGCCCGGCGCCGGGCTGGTGGCTGTTCCTGCTGCGCCTGCTGGGCGGTTGCGCGGCCATGGTGGCCTTGGTCTGGTGGCTGAATGCGCCGTCCGCCGAGTGGTTCGCCTGGGGCTGGCAGCGTCGCGCCATGGAGCTGGGGCTGCTGGTCGGTGGCGGCATCGCCGTCTACGTCGTGGCGATGTGCGGACTGGGCCTGCGCCTGCGCCATCTGCGCCACTGATATGGGCTGTCACAGGCCTACGCCTTGTGCCTGTGCATGGGTATAATCGACCACTTTTCGAGCAAGATGCGTGTTATGCAACTGGTCCGAGGTCTCCATAATCTGCGCTCCTGCCAGCGTGGCTGCGTCGCTACCATCGGCAATTTCGATGGCGTGCACCGCGGTCACCAGGGCGTCCTGGCGCGCCTGCGCGAGCGTGCGGCGCAGGCCGGGCTGCCCAGCTGCGTGGTGATCTTCGAGCCGCAGCCGCGCGAGTTCTTTGCTCCCGACAAGGCCCCGGCGCGGATTTCCAGCCTGCGCGAGAAGCTCGAACTGCTGCGCGCCTGTGGCGTCGATCAGGTGCTGTGCCTGACCTTCAACCGCCGCCTGCGCGAGCTTTCCGCCAACCAGTTCGTCCACCAGATCCTCGTCGAGGGGCTCGGCGTGGTGCACCTGGAAGTGGGGGACGACTTCCGCTTCGGCTGCGACCGTGCCGGCGACTTCGACCTGCTGGTCGAGGCCGGGCAGCGCGAGGGCTTCAGCGTCGAGTCGGCGGCGACCATCGCCCTGGACGGCGTGCGCATCAGCAGCACGCGGGTGCGCGAGGTGCTGGCCGCCGCCGACTTCGCCATGGCCGAGCGCCTGCTCGGGCGGCCCTACTGCATCAGCGGACGGGTACTGCATGGCCAGAAGCTCGGACGCCAGCTGGGTGCGCCGACCGCCAATCTGCGCCTCAATCGCCTGCGCCCGGCCTTGCAGGGGGTCTATCTGGTCAGCACCGAGCTGGACGGGCGGCGCTGCGCCGGGGTGGCCAACATCGGTACGCGTCCGAGCGTGGACGGTGACGGCCGTGCCCATCTGGAAGTTCATCTGCTGGATTTTTCCGGCGATCTCTATGGCCGCCGTCTGGCGGTGCAGTTCCACCGCAAGCTGCGCGACGAGCAACGTTTCGCCTCCCTGGAGGCACTGAAGTCGGCGATCGCCGCGGACATCGCCGCCGCCCGTGCCCACTGGCAGGGTCAACCGTTAGAGAACCTGAAATGACCGACTACAAAGCGACCCTGAACCTGCCGGAAACGGCATTCCCGATGAAGGCCGGGCTGCCGCAGCGCGAGCCGGAAATGCTCAAGTACTGGGAAGAGATCGACCTGTACGGCCAGCTGCGTGCCCTCGGCGAAAGCCGGCCGAAGTTCGTCCTGCACGACGGCCCGCCCTACGCCAACGGCAACATCCACATCGGTCACGCGGTCAACAAGGTTCTCAAGGACATCATCGTCCGCTCCAAGACCCTAGCCGGCTATGACGCCCCCTACGTGCCGGGCTGGGACTGCCACGGCCTGCCGATCGAGCACAAGGTCGAGGTCACCCACGGCAAGAACCTGCCGGCGGACAAGACCCGCGAGCTGTGCCGCAGCTACGCCAGCGAGCAGATCGAGGGGCAGAAGGCCGACTTCGTCCGCCTCGGCGTGCTCGGCGACTTCGCCAACCCGTACAAGACCATGAACTTCGCCAACGAGGCCGGCGAGATCCGCGCCCTGGCCGAGATGGTCAAGGGCGGCTTCGTGTTCAAGGGGCTCAAGCCGGTCAACTGGTGCTTCGACTGCGGCTCGGCGCTGGCCGAGGCCGAGGTCGAGTACCAGGACAAGAAGTCCGACGCCATCGACGTCGCCTTCGCCATCGAGGATGAAAACAAACTGGCCGCCGCCTTCGGCCTGGGCGAGCTGGCCAAGCCGGCCGCCATCGTCATCTGGACCACCACGCCGTGGACCATCCCGGCCAACCAGGCGCTCAACGTCCACCCCGAATTCGACTACGCGCTGGTCGACACCGGCGCTCGCCTGCTGGTGCTGGCCGCCGAGCTGGTCGAGTCCTGCCTGCAGCGCTACGGCCTCGAGGGCGAGGTGCTGGCCACCGCCAAGGGCGCCGCGCTGGAGCACCTCCGCTTCCGCCACCCGTTCTACGAGCGCTTCTCGCCGGTGTATCTCGCCGAGTACGTCGAGCTGGGCGCCGGCACCGGTGTCGTCCACTCGGCGCCGGCCTACGGCGAGGACGACTTCCGCACCTGCAAGCACTACGGCATGAGCAACGACGAGATCCTCAACCCGGTGCAGAGCAACGGCGTCTACGTCAAGGACCTGCCGTTCTTCGGCGGCCAGTTCATCTGGAAGGCCAACCCGCAGATCGTCGCCAAGCTGGAAGAGGTCGGCGCGCTGCTCAAGCACGAAGGCATCCAGCACAGCTACATGCACTGCTGGCGGCACAAGACCCCGCTGATCTACCGCGCCACCGCGCAGTGGTTCGTCGGCATGGACAAGCAGCCCGAGCAGGGCGCCACCCTGCGCGAGCGCGCCCTGAACGCCATCGAGCAGACCGAATTCTTCCCCGGCTGGGGCAAGCCGCGCCTGCACGCGATGATCGCCAACCGTCCCGACTGGTGCATCTCGCGTCAGCGCAACTGGGGCGTGCCGATCCCGTTCTTCCTGCACAAGGAAAGCGGCGAGCTGCACCCGCGCACCGTCGAGCTGATGGAGCTGGTCGCCCAGCGCGTCGAGCAGGAGGGCATCGAGGCCTGGTTCAAGCTGGACGCCGCCGAGCTGCTCGGTGACGAGGCCGCCCAGTACGACAAGATCAGCGACACCCTCGACGTCTGGTTCGACTCCGGCACCACTCACTGGCACGTGATGCGCGGCTCGCACCCGATGGGGCACGCACAGGGCCCGCGCGCCGACCTCTACCTGGAAGGCTCCGACCAGCACCGCGGCTGGTTCCACAGCTCGCTGCTGACCGGCGCGGCGATCGACGGCCACGCGCCGTACCGTGGCCTGCTGACCCACGGCTTCGTGGTCGACGAGAACGGCCGCAAGATGTCCAAGTCGCTGGGCAACGTCATCGCTCCGCAGGAAGTCACCGACAGCATGGGCGCCGACATCCTGCGCCTGTGGGTCTCGGCCACCGACTACTCCGGCGAGATGGCGGTGTCCAAGCAGATCCTCCAGCGCAGCGCCGACGCCTACCGGCGGATCCGCAACACCATGCGCTTCCTGCTCTCCAACCTCAGCGGTTTCAACCCGGCCACCGACCTGCTGGAGCCGTCGCAGATGCTGGCGCTGGATCGCTGGGCGGTGGACGCCGCCGCGCGCCTGCAGGGCGAGCTGACCGAGGCCTACGAGCAGTACCGCTTCTGGAACGTCTACTCGCGGGTGCACAACTTCTGCGTGCAGGAGCTGGGCGGCTTCTACCTCGACATCATCAAGGACCGCCAGTACACCACCGCCGCCGACAGCGTGGCGCGCCGCTCCTGCCAGACCGCGCTGTTCCACATCGCCGAGGCGCTGGTGCGCTGGATCGCGCCGATCCTCGCCTTCACCGCCGAGGAAATCTGGCAGTACCTGCCGGGCGAGCGCAGCCAATCGGTGTTCCTCACCACCTGGTACGACGGCCTGTTCGAACTGGACGCCGACGCCGAGCTGGGCCGCGAATTCTGGGCCGAGGCGATGGCGGTCAAGGCCGCGGTCAACAAGGAGCTGGAGAACCAGCGCAACGCCAAGACCCTCGGCGGCGGTCTGCAGGCCGAGGTCACCCTGTACGCCGAGGAGGCGCTGGCAGCCCGCCTGGCCAAGCTGGGCGACGAGCTGCGCTTCGTGCTGATCACCTCCTACGCCAGCCTGGCGCCGCTCGCCGACGCCCCGGCCGATGCGGTGGACAGCGAGCTGGCCGGGCTCAAGCTGCGCGTGGTCAAGTCGGCGCACGGCAAGTGCGTGCGCTGCTGGCACTTCCGCGAGGACGTCGGCCAGCACGCCGAGCATCCGGAACTGTGCGGCCGCTGCATCGACAACGTGCACGGCGACGGCGAGGTGCGCGAGCATGCCTGATCGCCTGTCGATCCGGTTGGCGTGCGCTGAGGGCTGCTGCGTATGAGCCCCCGCACTTCCGCGCTGCCGTGGCTGTGGCTGAGTGCGCTGGTCTTCGTGCTCGACCAGCTCACCAAGCTGTACTTCGACGGCAGTCTGCAGATGTACCAGCAGATCGTGATCATTCCCGGCTACTTCAGCTGGACCCTGGCCTACAACACCGGCGCGGCCTTCAGCTTCCTCGCCGACCACGACGGCTGGCAGCGCTGGCTGTTCGCGGCGATCGCCGTCGGCGTCAGCGCCGTGCTGGTGGTCTGGCTCAAGCGCCTGCCGCGTCGCGGTCAGGGCTGGCTGGCGCTGGGGCTGGCGCTGGTGCTCGGCGGCGCGCTGGGCAACCTGTTCGACCGGGTGGTCTACGGCCACGTGATCGACTTCATCCTGGTTCACTGGCAGAACCGCTGGTACTTCCCGGCCTTCAACATCGCCGACTGCGCGATCAGCGTCGGTGCCGTGCTGCTGGCCGTGGACATGTTCAAATCCGAGAAAAGCGGAGACCGCAATGACTGAACAGCGCATTGGCCCCGAGCGTCAGGTGACCCTGCACTTCGCCATCAAGCTCGAATCGGGCGAGGTGGTCGACAGCACCGAAGGCAAGTCCCCGGCCACCTTCACCGTCGGCGACGGCAACCTGCTGCCCGGTTTCGAGCAGTCGCTGTACGGCCTCAAGGCCGGCGACAAGCGCTCGATCGCCATCGAGCCGGAGCACGGCTTCGGTCAGCCCAACCCGCAGAACGTGCAGGTCATGCCGCGCGGCAATTTCGCCGGCATGGAGCTGTCCGAGGGGCTGCTGATCATCTTCAACGATGCCGCCAACGCCGAGTTGCCGGGCGTGGTCAAGCAGTTCGACGATGCCCAGGTGACCATCGACTTCAACCACCCGCTGGCCGGCAAGCGCCTGACCTTCGAGGTGGAAATCGTCGAGGTGCAGCCGGTCTGAGCAGACGGCTGCGGCATAAGGGTGGATAGCGCGCCGCGCTGTCCACCGCTTGTGCGCAGGGCCGTCCGGCCCTGCATCCCGCTTTTATCCCCCCTTGCGCGTGCCGAGAACAGCCATGCAAATCACCCTCGCCAATCCCCGCGGCTTCTGCGCCGGCGTCGACCGCGCCATCGAGATCGTCAACCGTGCCCTGGAGGTCTTCGGCCCGCCGATCTACGTGCGTCACGAAGTGGTGCACAACAAGTTCGTGGTCGAGGACCTGCGTGCCCGTGGCGCGGTCTTCGTCGAGGAACTCGATCAGGTGCCGGACGAGGTGATCGTCATCTTCAGCGCCCACGGCGTATCCCAAGCGGTGCGCGACGAAGCCGAGCGGCGCGGCCTCAAGGTGTTCGACGCCACCTGCCCGCTGGTCACCAAGGTGCATATGGAAGTCGCCCGCTACAGCCGCGACGGTCAGGAGTGCATCCTCATCGGCCACGCCGGCCATCCGGAAGTGGAAGGCACCATGGGCCAGTACGATGCGCGCAACGGCGGGGCGATTTACCTGGTCGAGGACGAGGCGGACGTGGCGCGGCTGGAAGTGCGCAATCCCGCGGCGCTGTCCTACGTCACCCAGACCACCCTGTCGATGGACGATACCGCCCGGGTCATCGATGCCCTGCGCAGCAAGTTCCCGGCCATCCAGGGGCCGCGCAAGAGCGACATCTGCTATGCGACCCAGAATCGCCAGGATGCGGTCAAGCAACTGGCCGAGGATTGCGAGCTGCTGCTGGTGGTCGGCAGTCCGAACAGTTCCAACTCCAACCGCCTGCGCGAACTGGCCGAACGCATGGGCACCACCGCCTACCTGATCGACGGCGCCGAGGATCTGCAGCGTGCTTGGTTCGACGGCGTGGGCCGGGTCGGCATCACTGCCGGGGCTTCGGCCCCGGAGGTGCTGGTGCAGGGGGTGATCGCACAGTTGCGGGCCTGGGGCGCCGAGGCGCTGGTCGAGCTGGAGGGCCGCGCGGAGAACATCACCTTCTCGATGCCCAAGGAACTGCGGGTGCAGTCCCTCGACTGAGCCGCTGCGCGCGCGGCGGCTATTTCCAGCAGCCGAGCACCAGGGTTTTGTCGGCATCGCTGCCGGCACTGGTCTTGCCCTTGGCGCCCTTGGCGCCCTTGGTGCCGAGGGCGTTCAGGGTCAGGTTGCCGCAGCGCTCGTCGCTGAAGGCCGGCGTCGCGGTCAGGGTATAGCCACCGTCGCCACTGCTCGCGGCCAGGCCGATGCTGTAGTGCTGCTGGGACGACTTGCCGGCCACGCCCAGCCTCGACAGCTGGTTGTTTGCGGTCACGTAGCTGTGGTGCTGGGCATAGTGGCGCTCCTGGCGGGCGGCGATGTCCATCAGGAAGGCGCTGCCCTCGCTGCGCTTGCCGCGCAGCACGTACTCCTGGTAGCTGGGGTAGGCGATGGCCGCAAGAATGCCGACGATCGCCACGACGATCATCATCTCAATCAGGGTGAAGCCTCGGCTGGCGGATGGCGTCTTCATGGTTGCGGCTCCGCTTGGGTCGGATACAGGTACAGGGATTCGATGAGCGGGTACGGGCGTTGCTCGACGCCGCTGAAGCCGATCAGTCGCCCGCTCTGCAGGCGGGAGATGGCCGGCAGGCCATCGAGCTGGATCTGGGCGGGCAAGCGGTAGGTGCGTCCGTCGACCGTGACCAGTTGCTGGCGTGGATCGAGGGCCTCGATCAGGCCGACTTCCTCGAAGCTGTCGACGGCCTGTACGCCGGTGCCCGCCAGGGCGCTGCCTGCTGCGAGCAGCAGGACGGCCAGTGGTTTTCTCATTGCTCCTCCTCGACGATCCGCCAGCTCTGGCGGCCGATGCTGCTGGGGTCGGGTGCCACGCTCTCGCAGTCCAGGCCGGTGCACAGCACATAGTCGCCGTCGGGCTCCTGACCCAGGGTCAGGCCGCCTTCGCCGTCCTGCTGGACCGCGGAGATGACCTTGTCCGGGTCGGCGCTGCTGCGGTGCTCGTTGAACGCGTGGTGGCGGGTGCGGCCGCCGGTCTGCGGGTTGATGGCGTAGGTCCAGTTCTCGACGCCGGGCGAGCAGGGATCGCTGTTGGGCACCAGGCTCTGGAAGAACAGGGTCTGGCCGAAGACCTGCATCCGCTCGATCATCATCTCGCCCTCCAGGGGCAGATCGAAGTACCAACCGTACTTGCCGGTGCCCCAGGTCGTGCTGCCGGTTGCCGGCGGCGTGGCCCAGGTGACGGGGGTGTCGGTGAGCAGGCGGGCGGGCTTGCCGGAGAGCGTGGCTTCCCGATCGGCGTTCATCGTCTGCGCCTGCAGACCGCTGCGGGTCAGTGCGTCCGGCTGCAGGCTGTCGTTGGGGCTGGTGCTGTCGGTCTTGATGTCCCAGATGCCGTAGATGCTCTGCGGCAGCGCAACGTCGCCGTTGCGCTGGCCCCACTTGTCGCCTTCCTCGAAGTACTTGCCGGTGCCGACCACCACCAGGTAACCGAGTCCGGTCGGATGGCGGATCAGTGCCGGCGGCGCGGTGATCGGCTGGCGCACGCCGTTGCGCTCGGCGCGGAACAGCGGGGCGCCGCCATAGGACACCTTGAAGCTGCGCACCACACCGTCGCCTTCGTTGGCGCGGGAGAAGGGAGTCTCGGCCGGGTTGTTGGCCGGGCTGAGGTTGAAGCGCCACAGGTTGCCCTGCAGGTCGCCGGCATAGGCGTAGTCGGCGACGCCGTCGCTGTTGATGTCGGCCAGGGTCGGGGTCGACAGGCCGTTGGCGATGCCCTCCTCGCCGCTGACTTCGAGGCTCTTGGTCAGCTCGCCGCTGGCCAGGTCGATGATCAGCAGGGCAGCCTTGCCGTTGGTGTGGTTTTCGCCGTGATAGCCGTTGCCGACCACCACGGCCCACTTGCCGTGATGCAGGCGGGCCACGGTCGGTTGGGCAAAGCTGTAGCCGAGGCGTGCGGTGTAGTCGTTGGGCAGTTGTTCGGCGCCGAACTCCCAGAGCAGGCGGATGTCGGCGGGATCGGTGACGTCCAGGGCGAAGAGGCCCTTGCCGCCGGCGCGCAGGGTGCCGATCAGGACGGTGCGCCACTGGCCGTCGAGGTAGGCGTCGGCGATCACCGGCGAGCCGTCCACGTAGAACTGGTGCGCGGCGCCCTGGTAGCTCTTGCCGGTCAACTTGTGCAGGCGGGGGAAGACCGCACTGGGCACGAAGGCGAAGGTTTCGTCGCCGCTCTCGGCGTCGAAGACGTGCAGCATGCCGTCGTTGGCGCCGACGTAGATGTGCGGCCGGCGCGTTCTATGGGTATTGGCGAACGCCAGGTAGTTGCTGTCGTTTTCCAGGCGTTCGGCCTGGCTGGGCAGATAGCGTGCACCGCGGACCACTGCTGGTCTGGAGCCGATCATGTCGCCCAGCAGGCTGCGCCGTTCGCGGAACAGAGTGCCCTCCCGGCTGCGGTCACCGTGCAGGAAGCCGAGGCGATCCTGAGCCAGTGTGGCGTTCAGCGGCTCGAGGATGTCGCCGTCATCGGGGTTCTGGCGCAGGTAGTAGGCCAGGGTGCCGACTGTGCCGGCGTCTCCGGCGTTGCTCCAGCTGAAGCGCTGCAGACCGCTGGCGTGGTTGCCGCCGGCGATCATGATCTGGCGAGCCGACCAGCTGCCGGCGCGGGTGTCCAGGCGGTCCCGCGCGCTCCAGCCGTCGGTGCTGGCAACGCTGAACTGCCCGGTGGCGGCGTTCCAGGTACGGGTCTTGGTGGCGCTCTTGAGATCGCCCGACCAGCTGTCCCGGCTGGAGTAGGAGGTCTGGTAGCTGTAGCTGGTCAACTGGTCGCCGGCTTCTTCGAGGATGCCCGAGTTGATCGCCGGGCTGGCCGCCGAGGTGGTGCGGTCGGCGATCCGGCTGAGGATCTTGGCGAAGGCCTCGACCAGGGCGTCGGGGGAGTCGGTACTGAAGAACTCGCCGCGCGAGTTGATTGCGGCGTGCCAGAGGTCGTAGACGTTGTTCTGGTCGTTGGGACCGACCTCCGGCCAGCGCTTGCCGTTGCTGCCCATGGCCATCAGCTCGGCGACGTTGCCGAAAGTGCTGCCGGTCCAGGTGGGTGCGGTGGCGTTGGTCAGCGAGCGCGACAGACCGAGGCCGACGATGAAGTTGACCATGTGCTGCCATTCGGCCGGGTTGTTGCGCGGGTCGTTGTAGGTGGCCTGATCGTTGGCGCCGACGAAAGGAATGTACTTCCTGATGTTGTTCTGCAACTTGGTGTTGAGGTCGGTCTTCCAGTAGTAATAGGCGACGTCGGCCAGGGTGTTGGAGTAGGCGTCCTTGTAGGGATAGGGGAGGGCGGAGTCGCTGTTGCCGGGACTGTCCTTGTCGGTACGGGAGTTCCACACGCCGTCGGTCATCATGATGTGATAGCTGGCCTGGCAGGACGAGGAACTGCCGTCGGCGCTCACGTAGGTCGACTCTTTCTGGAGGAGCTTCCCGGCGCGGTGCATCGCTGCGTGCAGGGGGGTCGCGCCGGTTTCCTCGAAGTTGGCCAGCCACTTGAAGAAGTTTTCCCGGTGGGCGCCGGAGAATTCGTCGATCTTGTTGTTGAAACACAGGCCGCCCTGGTTGCTGCCAATGAAGCATTCGCTCAATGCGCCCCAGGTGATGCGCACGTTCTCCGGCAGCTTGTAGAAGGCCAGGTTCGCCGCAGTGCGGGTGGCCAGACTGCGGTTGCGATAGAAGGAGAACCAGATGGCGAAGTTGGTCCGCTCCGAGTCCTTGACCTTCTGGTAGGTGTAGCAGCTGTCTTTGCCACTGGTATTGGGCGGCGGCGGGCACGTGCTGCTGACGTTGTAGTTGAAGTAGTAGGCATGGCTGACGCCGTCTTTGCAGCTGTTCTTTGGCATGCCGGTGGGGCAGGTGCTGACGAAGCTTTTCGCGTTATAGGCGCCAGTGTCCCACTGGACTTTGTACTCCGTGCTCAGATCGAACTCGGCCCACGAGGTTTTCAGGTCGAAGCCGTTCCAGAAGGCCTTGGTGAACGAGGGCGTCGGGTAGTCGGTAACGATGATGTTGCCGTTGGAGAAGCTGACCTGCTTGGGCACCTCGTAGGTGACGTCCGGGTTGTAGTACATCGCGTTGAAGGCGTTGGAACGGCCGGCGGGTCTGGTCTTGTAGTCTTCGATCGCATCCGGTGCGTAGGCCCAGATCATGCTGCCCGAGTCGTCGAGGGTGACCAGCAGGTTGGGCGAGACGCCCTCGGTAAGCGACAGGGGTTGCTGGGAGATGGCGGCGTGCGCGGGCAGGGCGAGGCCGATGGCGATGCAGCTGCCGAGTACGCTGCAGGTAGCGGTCGAGCGTTTGCCGAAGGAGTTCCGTTCCATGCGGTGAGCCTCAGTTGTTCAGGCCGATGTAGATGTTGGAGATCGTCGACTGCAGGGTCGCCCGATAGCTGTCCTCCGAGCTCTCGTCCAGGCTGGAAGTGGCGTTGATCAGGTACAGATAGGTACCCTTGCCTTCCAGCTCCTGGCCGTATTCGACGTTCAGCGAGCGGATCAGGGTGGTATTCCAGTACGCCGGGTACAGGCCCTGGCTCGGCTCGGCGGCGCTCAGCCCCCGGTAGGGCATCCAGAGCAGGTCCGCATCGTTGGCGGCGCTCTGCGAGTAGAGGGGCTTGCCTTTGCTGGCGTCCTTGTTCTTGAGCGCCAGCAGCGGCGTCTTGTGCAGGCTGGCCAGCTCGCTCTCGGCAAAGTTCAGCAGACACGGCAGGTTGATACCGTTGCTCTTGAGCTGGTTGGTCTTGCGGCAGTTGCGGGCGGTGGGTTCGAGCTTTTCGAGCAGCTCCTGCTTGCCGCCGGCGCCGTAGAAGCGGAACTCGGCTTCGCGCAGCGCCGAGTCGGCGGAGTTCTGCAGGTCGTTGAGGAGGGCGCGGTTGCCGGTCATCTTCGCCTCCATGGAGGCTTCCCGCAGGCTGCTCAGGGCCAGGGTGGTGATGACTAGCAGCATGAGCAGCGCAATCAGCAGGCTGACGCCGCGCTGGCGATGGGGCGAGGCGTTCATGGCATCAGGTTCCTCAGGATCAGGTTGCCGCCGATGGCGTGATAGAGGCGGCGCTGGTCGTGGCTTTGCAGGCGGGTGCGGGTGGCGCTGTCGGCACTGTCCAGCCACTCCGTCAGCGCCTTGGGAGCGGTGCTGTCGTCGCGGCGGTTCGCCTCGCTGGCCAGCAGCATGCGGTAGCGGACAGCGCGGATCGGCCCATCGGTACTGTCACCTTTCCAGTCTGCGGCGCTAACGAACGGCGATACCTTGAGTTTTTTCTCGTCGCGTACCCCCGGTGTGCCGAGGCCGAGCTCCAGTCGAAAGTCCGCGACGCCGCCGAGCAGTTCGGTGGGGCTGGCGCCGCCGGCGGCCTGGCAGCTGAGCGCGCCGGTGTGCAGCTCGCTCGTCGGGTTCGCTGCGCGGTAGCGGATGACCAGGGTGATCAGGCTGCTGCTGGGCGGTGCGCTGAAGGCGCTGCTGTCGTCGAAGGCGGCGCTGGCGTTGCCCTGGCAGTCGGGCTCCGTGCTGTACAGGGGCTGATAGCGGATGCACAGACCCAAGCCGTCGCTGGTCGGGACGATGGCGCTGCCCTTGGCAAAGGCCATGCAGCCGTTTGGCGTGGCGGCGGGGAAGGCGTCGTCCATCGCCTGCTCCGGGGCTCGGCGATAGCCCGCCTTGTTCAGGTAGCTGTCCAGCAGCAGGCTGGCAAAGCGCGCGTTCTCCAGGTTGCCGGCCTGACCCTGCTGGAACAGGTAGTTGCGCTTGTTGTCGAGGTAGATCTGGGTGATGCCGATGATCAACAGGCTGCTGATCAGCAGTGCGATCAGCAGCTCGACCAGGGACAGGCCGCGCTGCTTTCCGGCGGCGATCAGGCGGGCTCCGCTCATAGATCGATCCTTGTTCTGTAGGTGCAGTAGTCGAGCCCTGCTCCGCAGGTGCCTTCCTTGGCCGCCCAGGCCAGCTGGATTTCTATGGTGCTGCCGAGGTTGTCGCAGCTGCTCGCGGGGTCCGACTTGCGGCAGACATGCATCTGGTCCAGGTGCTCGGCGGCTCCGGGGAGCTGGGCGAATACCCGGGTCGCCCAGCAGTCGCGCTGCTCTTGGGCGGTCTGCGGTGCCGCGCAGGCGTCTGCCGTGCTGTCTGCCGCGGGCAGGGCGGGAGAAAAGCTGCCGCTCTCCTCCTTGAAGAACAGGCTTTCGCTTTTGAAACCACTGAGCAACGGCGGCTCGGCTTGCTCGACGATCTCGCCCGGATTGGCGCGGATGATCGCCGCCAGATCGTTGCTCAGCTCGATCGCCGCATTGCGGTGGATCGAGTCCTGGGTATAGATCACGCCGTTGGCCTGCAGGGCGACCATGCCGAGGATGCCGAGGGTGGTCAGCAGCAGGGTGACCAGTACCTCGATCAGGCTGAAGCCCGCGTTCGGGCGCAGGAGTTGGGTCATGGCTAAGGCTCCGAGCAGCTTGTCAGGTCTTCGTCGTTGCCGTGCCCTTTCTTGCCGGGCGGATAGAGGGTCGGCGAGCCGCTCGGCTGGATGCGGATCAGTCGGCCGCTGGCCGGATCGTCGTCGCGACAGAGCGTCAGCAGTACCGTGCTGCCGACGCTGCCGTTGGCCCGGTACTGCAGTGCGTGATACTGCGCATGGCTGCCCGAGAGTTTCGGCAGCGACCGGCCCTGGGCATCGAAGAGGCGCACGTCGATGTCTTCGTCGGCAAGGCCGAGGCGACCTGTCAGGGTATTCGGGGTGGCGGCGGCAGCCAGCTCCAGGACCGAGTCGAGCAGCCCGGCGCTTTCCTGCCAGCGCACCTGGTAGGTGCGCCGCTCGTTGACCGCCTGGGCGCGCGCCTGCAGCAGGAAGGCGAACAGCTCGTCGCTGCTCGCCTGCATGCGGGTGCTCCGGATGGTCTGAGTGAAGGCGGGGACGGCCGTGCTGATGGCGATCGCCAGTACGGCGATGGCGACCATCAGCTCGATCAGGGTGAACCCGCGGGTGTACTGCCGTTGTGTCATGGTCCGCTGCTACTCTCGTCGTTTGCTGCGCCGGCCGGCATCCGGGAGGCGGCCCTGCGGAGCGCGGTGCAGCTGAAGGGTAGGGAACTGCGCCGGGTGCCGGCATGACGCGCTGCACAGCCTGAGTCATTGACCCCGGCAGCGTGCGACCTCGGCGAGGTTCTCGCTCGTGCTGCCGACGCGCAGGCGCCCCTGGCGGTTGAGGATCAGCAGCCAGCCGACCTCCTGACGATGGCATTGCAGAAAGCGGCCGTTGCTCTGCGGGCTGGTGCCGCTGGGCATGAACTGGATGCTGGCGGAGAAGCCGCTCCACTGGAATGTCGGGTCGGCCTCTTGCTGGTGCGCGAGCAGCAGGCGCTGGCTGCGACGCTCGCGGGCGATCCAGCCCTGGCTCCAGCTTGCCTGGCAGGTTTTTCCGTCGGCCGAGCCGCACACCTCGACGCGCAGGCGTCGCGTCAGCGCGTGGCTGCGGGCATGGTTCAGGTCGCCCTGCAGCTGATGCAGGCGCGCGGTCTGCCGGTTGCGCGCCAGCAACTCGTCCAGCGCCGGCAGGCCCAGGGTAAGAGCGACGGCCAGGATGGCCAGCGCGACCATCAGCTCGATCAGCGTGACGCCTTTTGCGCGTATCGCGTTCATGTTGCCCTCTCCCTGCCTTTATCATGGCGTGCCGTCCGTGGTTCCTCTTTGCATAGCCTCTGCCTGCTGTCGTGCAAGTGGATTGTCCGAAGCTGCGAACCAGGGCCGCATGAACCGTGAACGCAGACTGGATTGGGGAGAAAATCGAGGTGGATGAAGCGACGATCATTGTCGGCGGCGGAGCCATCGGGCTGTTGTCGGCCTATCGGCTGGCCTGTGCCGGCGAGGCGGTGGTGGTGCTCGACCGTGGCGAGTGCGGGCGCGAGTCCTCCTGGGCCGGCGGCGGCATCGTCTCGCCGCTGTACCCCTGGCGCTATAGCCCGGCGGTGACGGCGCTGGCGCACTGGTCGCAGGATTTCTACCCCCAACTGGGCGAACGCCTGCGGGCCGAGAGCGGGATCGACCCGGAGGTGCATGTCACTGGTCTGTACTGGCTGGATCTGGAAGACGAGGCGCAGGCCCTGGCCTGGGCGGCCGAGCAGGCCAGGCCGCTGCAGCAGGTGCCGATCGCCGAGGTCGAGCAGGCCCTGCCGGTGCTGGCGCCCGGCTACCGCCAGGCCCTGCACATGCCGGGGGTGGCCAACGTGCGCAATCCGCGCCTGGTGCGCGCCCTGCGCACGGCCCTGCAGCGCATGCCCGGCGTTGAGATCCGCGAGCACTGTGCCGTCGAAGGTTTCCTGCGCGAGGGAGCTCGTGTGGTCGGCGTGCGGACGGCGCAGGGCGCGCTGCGCGGGCGCCGGGTGGTGGTCGCGGCGGGCGCCTGGAGCGGTGAGCTGCTCAAGAGCCTCGGGCTCGGCCTGCCGGTGGAGCCGGTGAAGGGGCAGATGATCCTGTTCAAATGCGCCGCAGACTTCCTGCCGGCGATAGTGCTCGCCAATGGCCGCTACGCCATTCCGCGCCGCGACGGGCACGTGCTGGTCGGCAGCACGCTGGAGTACGCCGGCTTCGACAAGACGCCCAGCGACGCAGCCCTGGCCAGCCTGCATGCTTCGGCCGCGGCGCTGTTGCCGGCACTGGCCGAGGCCGAGGTGGTCGCGCACTGGGCGGGATTGCGCCCCGGCTCGCCGGACGGTATCCCCGCCATCGGCCCGGTGCCGGAGCATGACGGGCTGTGGCTGAACTGCGGGCATTTCCGCAATGGGCTGGTGCTGGCGCCGGCTTCCTGCCAGCTCCTCTGCGACCTGCTGCTGGGACAGACGCCGATCGTCGATCCCGCGCCCTACGCGCCTGCCTTGCACCTGCTCGGCCAGCAGTGATAGCCTCTGCGCCGTTTCATGATGTGCCGGTGTAGCTCAGTCGGTAGAGCGGCGCATTCGTAATGCGAAGGTCGCAGGTTCGACTCCTGTCTCCGGCACCACAAGTACCATCCTGACTTACGCCGAGTTCGCCCGAGTAAGACAGGAACCCCAGAGAAACCGGCCCTTGCGCCGGTTTTTCTATTTCTGGGGTTCGTCCGAGTTCGCCTAGATACCCCCGTGATTTAGGGGTATGTTTCGGGGTACGTCGATTCGATTCGGGAAACGTACCCCTATGGCGCGCACCGTCACCCCCCTTACCGACCCCAAGTGCGAGGCCGCCAAGCCCCGCGACAGGGATTACAAGCTGTTCGATGGGCAGGGGCTTTTCCTGCTGGTGAAGCCGTCCGGGGTGAAGACCTGGCGCTTCAAGTTCACCCGGCCAGACGGCAGGGAAGGACTCGCCACCTTCGGCAACTACCCGGCCCTTGGGCTGAAGGCGGCACGGGAACGCCGCGCCGAAGCCCTGGAGCTGCTGGCCATCGGGCGCGACCCGGTGGAGGCCGCCCGGCTGGCCAAGGTAGAGGCGGCGACAGCCAGAACAAACACCTTCGAGGCGCTGGCCCGCGAGTGGCACAGCGTCTGCGCCCGCAAGTGGAAGCCGCACCACGCCGCCACGGTGCTGCGCCGGATGGAGCTTCACCTGTTTCCCATCCTGGGGCCGCGACCAGTGGCCGATCTGAAGGCCCGCGACCTGCTGGCGCCGCTCAAGGCTGCCGAGCGCCGCGACACCCTGGAGACCGCCAGCCGCCTGCGCCAGTACATCACCGGCATCCTGCGCATGGCGGTACAGCACGGCATCATCGACACCAACCCGGCCAGCGACCTGCAAGGCGCGACGGCGACCCGCAAGGCCGCCCACCGGCCCGCCCTGCCACTGGAGCGCCTGCCCGAGCTGCTGGCGCGAACGGACGCCTACACCGGGCGCCAGCTCACCCGCATGGCTGTACAGCTCACCCTGCTGGTGTTCACTCGCTCCAGTGAACTGCGCTTCGCCCGCTGGGAAGAAATCGACTTCGACCGGGCGCTGTGGACGATCCCTGCCGAGCGCCAGCCCATCGAGGGCGTGAAGCACTCCACCCGTGGCGCCAAGATGGCCACGCCGCACCTTGTCCCCCTGAGCCGGCAAGCCCTGGCGCTGCTGGCAGAGGTGCGCCAGCTCACCGGGCGCTTCGATCTGATATTCCCCAACGATCACGCGCACTGGAAGCCGATGAGCGAGAACACCACCAACGCCGCCCTGCGCCGCATGGGCTACGACACCAAGACCGAGGTGTGCGGCCACGGCTTCCGGGCTATGGCCTGTTCCGCCCTGGTGGAGTCGGGGCTGTGGAGCCGTGACGCGGTAGAGCGGCAGATGAGCCACCAAGAGCGCAACGGGGTACGCGCGGCCTACATCCACAAGGCCGAGCACATCGAGGAGCGCCGGCTCATGTGCCAGTGGTGGGCCGACTACCTGGACGCCTGCCGGGAGAAGTACGCGACCCCCTACGACTTCGCCAACCGTGGCGAGGAGGCCGCCAACGTGGTGGCGCTCAAGCGCAAGGGCTGATGGCTGTTCCATCGGTTCCATGAGCTTTCACGAAAGGGTAAGTCGCGTGCGACCCTTCCCCCGGCTGGTGGCCATTGGTGACTGCTGATCGGTTCGCCACCAGACCATGACGTTTTTCTGGTGGAACCGATGGAACCCATGGAACCGCCACGGCTGGCGCGGCCTCCAGCGGTTCCATCACGGAAAAGCGACATGGAACCGATGGAACCGGGCAGGGCGCAGGCGCCAGCCGCAACACACCCGGCGCAATTCCGCGCAACCCGTCCGAAGCGTGTAGACTGCGCCCTTCACTGTTGATCCATACAGCAACCGAGTTACCGGCCAGCCTAGCCCGACGGGGCGAAAGCGGATTTCCCACCCGCCCGGCTGGCCGATCTATTCAGGAAGTGGGAGCGCCTGGGAGGGTGTGTTGTGGACGTGATAGACGATCTGGAGCGAGCACGGCGGAAGCATCAAGACGCCTTGGAGGTGCTGGACTGGATAGAGGTGACAGAGCAGAGATGCGCCGAAACGCTCCGAGAGCTGGACGAGAGCAATCCGGGCGCCGCCGCTGTGCTGCGCCAAACCTTGGCGCGTGCCCGCAATGCCGAATCAAGAGCCGCCAAGCTAGAGGCTCATGCGGAGTATGAGCGGGTCTTGCGCGTGGAAGCGGAAGGCAGAGCCGCCAGCGCAAGAGCAACGCTGGATCTATTCATGGCTGGCGCTGCGCGAAGGGCTGCCGAAGCCGCAAAGAACGCACCTGGAAGCCCGCCGGCTACCGCAGATTCTTTCGGCTACCACCCTGAAACGCCAGATGCTGGCCCGTCCTTCCCCTACGCAACGAAAGAGCTTATGGCTCTGCGCCAAGCCGTGGCGATGTTCTGGGAGGACTACACTCCAGACAAGCGCCAGCCAACACAGAAAGCCGTTGCTTACGCGCTTGGCGATCTGCTGAATTTGCCGACCCAAGGCAGTGGCGAACCGGCACGCAAGGCAATGAACCTTGCCGCAGTCATCAAGCCTGACACCCTTCCAGACGCCTGACAGTACGGGGTGACAGTAGGGAGTGACAGTGCCGCCTGACAGCATGTCACCCCTAGCGGTCACCCCACCCCCGCCGCCTACCGTGCTCCCCACGGATCAACCGAGGAGCACCCGGCATGAATCAGCCGACCCAAGCCGCAACCCCCTGCAACACCCACCCCGCCAGCCTGCCCGAGCTGTGGACGATGGCCGAAGTAGCGGCCCGCCTGCGCCGCACCCGTTCCGGGGTGGACAAGCTGCGCGCCCGCGACCCGCAGTTCCCGAAGCCGCTCAAGGATGGCGGCAAGCGTGGCAGCCGCATCTACTTCGTCCGGCAGGAAGTGGAAGCGTACCTGTCCGCCCGCCTGCAAGCCCGCGAGGTGGCCTGAAATGAAAACGGCCACCCGTCCCGAAGAACTGAGCAGCCGCGCGCACGGCAAGGATAGCACCAGCACCACCGAAGCCCCCAGCAAGATTGCCCGCCTGCTGGCGCACCTGCTGGCCGGCGCCAGCGTCAACCGCTTCGAGGCCGAGCGCCTGGGCGATCACTGCCTGCCGTCCACCGTCGCGGTGCTGGCTAACCGTCACGCCCTGGGCTTCCAGCGCCAGCCGGAGAAGGTGCCGAACCGCTGGGGCAAGCCCTGCCTGGTGACGCGCTACAGCCTGCCGGCCAGCGAGCACGACAAGGCCCGCAAGGTGCTGGCGCTGCTGCGCAAGCCGGGCAAGGGGGCTGCCGCATGATCTGCCCGCGCCCGTTCGCCCAGCTTCGCCCGACTGTTGCCAAGCCCGCCCGCTGGCGCTATCGTTCGCCCGTCACGGTCAATCCCGTGGCCGGGTTTGGCGACCCGATTATCAGTAGGCGCACAAGCGCCAGAAAGACCATTGCAGGCGCTTTTTTTGTGCCCGCAATGTCGCTTTATGGTGGCCGTGCGTGGGAGACCTTCGGGTCTGCCGGGTTCCTTTTGCCCCGGTTCGCCAACCTGCGCACGGCTGCCACCCATAATCGTTTGGCGACGGTTCGTGGCAGCTCCAACAGAACAGTAGGAGCACCACCCATGAAACACCTGCACGCCCTCAATCCGTCTCGGCTCCGCGCCGCCGCCCATCGCCGTATGGCCTTCGCCGCCCTGCGGGCCGATTCCTCTGCCGCCGTTCGCCTCTCCCGCTATCAGCACCACATGGCCAAGGCCCGTGCTCTGGAAGGGCTGGAGGTGAGCCATGGATAACCTCGATTCGCGTTGGGAGCTGGATCAATTGAGCCAGCGTGCCGATGGCCTTACCTCGGCCGGCATGGGCTTGGAGGCAATCGGTCGGCTCTTGAATGAAAGCGAGCTGCACGCCGATGACGTTAACGGCTTGCAACAGGCTGTCATGGCGCTGGGAAACTATGTGCGCGTGACTGGCTTCGAGCTGTACGCGCAGGCCGAGAAAATGAAAGGGGGTGCGAAATGAAGCGCCGCCGCATTCTGACCCAGCCTCAGGAGTTCAGCCGCTTCCCCGCCGGCATGCTGTTCGCCGTTAAAGCAGGCATGCCGGTCGCTGATGCCTTGGAGCAGGCATCCAACCTACTCGCCTGCGTGGAGAACCTGGCGGTACAGATTGGCGATGAGGCAAACCGGGGCGGTGATATTTTCGCTATCCAGTACCTGGCCGAGATGGCCAAGGCATTGGTAGATGCCAGTGCCGGCGGGGTGTTTGACGCGGAGGGCGGCCAATGACTGACGCCCGAGAGCACAAGAAGTACCCCACCTTTGCCGAGGTGAAGCGCGCCGCCCTGCAGGCCATCGACCGGGTGCTGTCGCACTGGTTGCCCGGTGGCAAGCGGGTGGACGGTGGCAAGGAATACACCGCACCCAACCCAACGCGGGCCGACAAGCGCGCTGGCTCGCTCAAGGTGAGCCTGGCCAAGGGCACTTGGAGCGACTTTGCTACCGGCGACAAGGGCGGCGACCTGATAGACCTGGTGCGCTACCTGGACGGCGGCAGCGAGGTGGACGCTTGCAACAAGCTGGCGGACTTCCTGGGTGTTACGCCAGGCACTGTCAGCGCCAGCGCGCCGGCCAGCAACAAGCCCAAGGCGCCCGAGTGGGTGCCGGTGCTGCCAATTCCTGATGAAGCCATGCGCAAGGTGCTGCAGACGCACCGCCAGCACGGCAAGCCGTCGAAGGTGTGGATCTACCGTGCCGCCGATGGCCAACCGTTGATGGTGCTGTATCGCTTCGACCTGGGGCCGGATGAAAGCGGCACGCCGCGCAAGGTGTTCGCCCCACTGACCTGGTGCAAGCACTCGGGCAATGGCTCGCTGTCCTGGCGTTGGCAGGTGTTGCCCGAGCCGCGCCCGCTGCTGCGCCTCGATGAGCTGGCCACCCGAGCGGCTGCCCCGGTGGTGCTGTGCGAAGGCGAGAAAGCGGCAGACGCTGCCGCCGAGCTGCTGCCGGGCTACGTCGTTACCTGCTGGCCCAACGGCACCAACTCTTGGCAGAAAGCCGACTTCGGCCCGGTGGCCGGTCGCCATGTGCTGCTGTGGCCGGACAACGACGCGCCGGGCCTCAAGTGCATGGATGCCCTGGCCGAGCACCTGCGCCAGCTTGGCGCGGCCTCCGTGCGCTCGGTAGCGCTGACGGTGTTCAGCCAGCGCCCTGGCCTCGATGGCGACCGGCCCACCTTCGCCCCTGGTGGCGAATGGGCCGAGGGTGACGACGCCGCCGATGCAGTGGCCAAGGGCTGGACGGCGGCGCACCTGGCCGAGCTGGAACGCACCGGGGAACTGTTCGCCCTGGCGCCGGCTGCAGCGCCTGCCAGTAAAGGTAAGGGCGGCAAGCCCAGCACCAAGGGGAGTGCCAGCAGCAAACCGGCACCAACCGAGAAGCCCGCGCCCCTGCCGGCGGGCTTTCGCGTCACAGCCGATGGCGTGTTCTATGCCGGCGAGGATGGCGAGGCGCGGCCGGTGTGTTCATGGCTGGAAATTAAGGCGCGCACTCGAGACGGTAACGGCGGGAGCTGGGGTCTGCTGGTGGAGTTCGACGACCCGGACGGCGACAAGAAGCGGCTTAACATCCCAGCCCGTGCCATGGCTGGCGACTTCGGAAAGGAGGTGGTCGCTCCACTGGTTGACGCAGGCTTGCGCCTGGCTCCCGTGCGTACCGCCCGCAATTCACGCAACGACCTGCAGAGCTACCTG
>RRZT012285024.1_pt1 | contig 24024 bp, 22 predicted proteins | sample 2165551 | NCBI WGS metagenome assembly RRZT01 (sample SAMN10456910, study PRJNA506462) | wastewater metagenome | biome: wastewater; feature: sludge; material: wastewater sludge; isolation source: wastewater sludge with Escherichia coli K12::gfp cells carrying plasmid... | place: USA: Moscow, Idaho... | reverse complement strand
TGTAGATGCAACGGGCTCCGATCGTGTAGGCGGCTAGGGGCCGTACCGGCACCTGGGGCAGGGTCATCGTCAACGCTGGGCCGGACGGGACCGGGGTGGGGGCGTGGCCGACGGGATAGGACCCACTCCTGGTCCCGCACGGCGTCGATCTCGCGGAAGTCGGCCCAACTGGCGGGACGCGACTTTGCCCGATTCGATGCGTCTCGCCTCGAATTCGGGGATCGAGCCATGTGGGAAGGCCCCCTGGCTCGCCCACCACTAGCCGCTGTGCCCGGCTGGGCTACGCTCGAGTCGATGCCGCGGAAGCCAGTGCGAGCGACTGCGGCTCCCTTCAGGCATTCCCCACGCATTCCCCACGGCAAGGTGACGACATGGCGACGAATCATCGTACGCGCTTGTCAGAGGGTCATCCGGACGGACGAGCAGAGAGGTTCAACTCCTCTCACGTGCAACTTGACCTGCTGAACTATCGACGTCGGGACGCCCGGAGTTGGTCGAGTTGGTCGGCGATGCGCTGGTCGGCGCCGGTGGCGGCGTGTTGGTAGCGCATGGCCATCGCTGGGGTGGTGTGGCCGAGGTGTGCCATCAGTTCTGCCAGCGTGGCTCCGGTTTGGGCTGCGAGGACGGCTCCGGTGTGTCGAAGGTCGTGCACCCGCAGGTCTGGTCGGCCGGCAGCCTCGCGTGCGTCGCGGAAGGGTTTGGTGAAGGTGGGTGCCCAGATGTGGTGCCCGGTGGCGCTGGGGAAGAGGAGGCCTTCTGGTCCGGTTTGCGCGTGTCGGGCGAGGTGCTCGGCGAGCGCCGGCGCCAGGAAGGCCGGCAGGTGGACGTCGCGGATCCCTGCTGTGGTCTTCGGGGGGCCGACGCTGGCCTTACCGTTGGTCCAGGTGACGCCTCGACGCACTTTGACGACACCTCGCACAGGGTCGATGTCCTTGCGGCGAAGTTCGGCGATCTCCCCGTACCGGAGCGCTCCCCAGCAGCCGACCAGGACCGCGAGTTGGAGGCGTTCGGGCATGGCTGTCACCAGGGCTTCGAGCTGGTCGACGGTCAAGGGTTCGATCTTGTGCACGCGGGCGGAGGTGCCGGCGCCCCGGATCTGGCAGGGGTTCGGGCCCGCCACGAGTTCGGCGTCGATCGCTGCGGTGAGGATGCTCCTCAGCAGGGAGTAGGCCTTCGAGCGGGCGCGCGGGGTGTTCGGGTCGAGCCCCGCGTACCACGCAAGGATTCGCGTCCGGGTCACTTCGTCGAGGGGCAGGGTCCCCAGCGGCGGGAGGATGTGGTTGGAAAGGAGCCGCTCGTAGCCGTCGCGGGTGGTGGCGCGCAACTCCCGTTGGCTGAGCCACTGTTGGGACCATTCCCCCAGGGTGGGGAGGGGGGTTACGTCGGGCTCAGCGGCAGGAACGGCGTCCGAGATGGGCCCGCTGCCGGTGACCGGCGGCGTCCAGGTTCCGCCGTCGATGTGGCGGCGCTGCGACAGCACCCAGCCTTCGGCCTCCATCTTCGTCGCGAAGGTGGACGGCGCCGTGTGGCGGGCCTCGTCGGGGCCGAGGTAGCTGGCCTGCCACCGTTTGGAAGGCAGTCGGCGGATGGCTCCGAAGCCTCGTCGAGCTCGGGTCATGGGTGCCGCCTCCGTGGTCGTGCAATATACGTGCAATAAGAATGGCCCATGCAGTCCCTTGTAGTCCATCCAGGGGTTGACGCGAGTGGGGCTACTGAACGTCATAACCCCTTGTCCAAGTGCTTTCACAAGCCTGAATGGTGGAGCAGGTGGCGCGCCCTCCTCCGGGGTTCGAATCCCCTTAGCTCCACCGGTCGCACAAGGCTCGAACCCAAGCCATCGTCAATGTTGGTAGAGGTTCGGGCCTTGTCGGTATCTGCGGCCCAAGTCAGCGCGTTCGCGTTGACCTGCGGGTCGAGCAGCATCTCGAAGGGCCGGTTGCGCTGGGCGCGCAGCTCGCCGTCCTCGTCAATGAAGACCTTGGTGAAGAACGCCTGGTTGCAGAGCCGCCGGGCCGCGTCGTGGTCGATCTTCGCGACGAACTCCTCGTTCTCGACGGACTGGCTGTTGCGCTCGTAGTTGACTTCGCGCGTGTATCCCTCGGCAACGAAGTTGTCGCCCGGAACGAAGTTCGCATGGGCGTGCTCGGCGGAGCGGCCGAACATCACGAGGTGGTGGTAGGTCGTCTCGGTCTGCGTGAACGTGCCGTCGTCTTCGCGACGGAAGGGGTTGTGAGCCGAGCGGAGGCAGGCGAGAGCGTCCGGTCACTCGCGCGGGAGCTGGACGTTGCGAACTCAGCGCTGACACGGATGCTGCGGGCGTAGGGCGTCACTATTCAGAAGGCTCGGGGGCGCGAGCGTGTGCCCCGCGACGGAAGACGTTTGAGACGCCACACCTCGGCCCCTGTGAGTCATGTCCTCCTCGTTCGTGTCGATGATGACGATTCTCACGGAGTCATGCTCAAGGCCCTGCGCACGATCGATCGGGAACCCCTACGCCACCTGGCAAGGCACCAGAGTGCTCAAGTCTCCTAGTCAGGCTGCATGTAGTCGTAGAAGCCAGGGCTGTCGAAGGGATAGGAAGATCGCGGGTCGGCAAAGAGCAGCTCCGGCATCTTGATGAAGAGGACCAGCACGGCCGCAGTCGCCAGAATCCCGAAGAGCCACTGCTTGAACGATGGGTGCAGCCGCCGGAAGATAACGACCCCGTAGGCGATGGCCAGCGGCAGAAACCCGAGCAATGCGGTGGCGAGGCCTGGATCGTACACCGTGCCGAAGACGCCGAACGCAGCGATCCCCAGGCCGAGATGCAGCAGCACTTCCACGACGCAGACCACCCACACCGTGATGGCGGTCACCGTGGAACGTCCCGCCCAGATCAATGCGGCCGTGCCCGCGAGCACTCCACCGACGTTCGTCAGCATGTCGGTCAACTCGCTCATCGGATAGCGCGCGAGTGCATAGGCGTCGGTACTGCCTGCCAGATAGTTGTAGGCGTAGTGGAGCCCACCAGGGAATCGCCACTCCTCCCAGACGTGGAGAACGAGGACGATCACAGCAAGAGCCAGTAGGCGCCGCTGAACCGGCCAGGCCCGCCACCTCAGAATCAGCGCGACTCCGACTCCTCCGCCGACGAGCGAAATGAAGATGAGCCAAGGGTCACCTGTCCACCACTGGAGAAAGCCCTCCATCAACGATCTCCCTTGCACACGCTACGGTTGTCGCTCTTGACGTTCGTGGAGGCAATGTAGCAACCATATGGCTTCTGGACACAGGTCAGATGGGTGCTGTTCGCGGACGAATGTGCGGCAGCGCTGGTTGTGTCTGAGGTTGCAGCGTTCGTGGGCGCGTGCTGGTTAGTCGGTCGAGGTGAGGAAGGTTCGGAGTGATTCAGCAGGTGTTCCTGTGATGCGTTCGACGGCATCGCTGACTGGGATGAGTTCTCCGGCGGCGATTGCCGTGTAGGTGGAAACCCATGCGTCGTACTGCCATTGCGGGGCTTCCCACGCCAGGCGCGACTCGTATGCTTCCTCGATGGTCTCGTTGTGGAATGAGACCACGCGCCCGGTGACTTCGGTGATGGTCTGGGCGATTTCGTCGAAGGTGAGTGCCTCTGGTCCTGTGAGGTCGTATGTCTGCCCGATGTGTGCGGCGGGGTTCTGGAGCACGGTGGCGGCGACGCGGGCGACGTCGGCTCGCGTGACGGAAGCCACCCGTCCGTCGGCGGCAGGGCCGCGAAGCACGCCGTCTTCGCCGACCATGTGGGAGAAGAAGTCGGTGTAGAAGTTGTCGCGCAGGAACGTAGATGCGATGCCCGAGTTGATGATGTGTTGTTCGGTTGCCCAGTGGTCGCGGGCGAGCGTGAACGTCGCGTCGGGTGCTGCTTTGAAGAAGGAGAGGTAGACGATGTGCTCGACCCCAGCTTCAGCGGCTGCGTCGATGAATGCGCGGTGCTGGTTCAGCCGTTCGGTGTTCTCGGCACCGGAGACCATGAACAGGGTCTTGGTTCCGGCGAGTGCGTTTCGTGATTCGGGAGTGTTCTCGTAGCTGCCTTGTACGGCGATGGCTCCCGGCAGTGCGGGGGCCCTGTCGAGGTTGCGGACGAGGAGCCGCTGGTTGAGGCCGGCGTCGGCGAGATGCTGGGCGACCAAGCCGCCGATGTGTCCTGTTGATCCTGTGACGGTGAGAGTGGGAAGGGTCATGATGAGGCTCCTGACGGGTGTGTGAGTTGTTCGATTACGGTTCGGGCGTCGGCGGCGATGGCCCAGGCTCGGTCTGCGAGGTCGTCGGGCACATCGGGGTGGTCGCGGTTGATACGGATGAGCCGTGCGTTCGGCAGGGCGCGGGTGACTTGCTCGCCGGGCCAGCGGATCACGCCGGGAGTGTTGAAGCCTGCACCGATTTCGACGACGGCGAGTGTTTCGCCGCTTTCGCGGGTCTCGGCGAGCCAGTCGTTGAGGCGGTTGAGTCCGGGCCGGAAGTGGTCGTTGATGTACCAGGCTCCGGCGTACACGTTGAGGAACACTCGTCCGCCGCAGTTCGGGCATGACGGGATCGCTTCGGGGCTCACTTTCCCGGTCGCCGGATCGTAGTTGTCGAGGGATTGGCGGATGATCGGTTCGGAGGGCCAGACCTCGCGGGTGCAGGGGGTGAGGCACTGGTAGAGGCCGTAGTCGCCTTGCGGGGTGTACATGCGGTCGGCGTCGAAGCCGTTGCGCGAGAAGAGCTGGTCGACGTTCGAGGTCATCACGAAGTAGTCGCGGTCGCCGACGATCCCGCGCAGCTGCTCGTAGAGCGGTGAGGGTCCGGGGTTGAAGCGGATGTCTTTGGTGTGGACGGCCCAGAAACCCCAGAGGTATTCGGCCGGCAGGTCGCGGCCGATCATCTCGTAGCGCGCGCGGAGCCCGGCCCGGTGGAGCGCCGGGAACAGCTCGGCGAAGCGCTCATGATCGGTGTAGTCGAATCCGGCGGCAGCCGATAGGCCTGCCCCGGCGGTGATGAGCACCCGGTCGGCAGCCGTGATCCATTCGGCAGCGTCTCGAAGGTCGTTCATGCGAGCACCTCCCGGATGGCGTCGAGATAGACGGCTTCATCCGCCGGAGCGAAGGCGGAGACGAGCGGCTCGATGCTGCTGTCGGGGTGGTCGGTGAGCCAGTCGCGGATCGTGCCGATCGCGACGCGCGCGCCCGCGTCCTTGGGGTATCCGAACACGCCGGTGGAGATCGCGCAGAACCCGACCGTGCTGATGCCGCCGTGCGCCGAGGCTGCGTCGAGGATCGAGCGATAGCAGGACGCGAGCGCCGCCTCGTCATCAGCGGTGGGCTGGTGACTGGGCACAATCGGGCCGACGGTGTGGATCACGAACGACGCAGGCAAGTGATACCCGGCGGTCAGGGTGGCGGTGCCGGTTGGCTCGGGATGACCTTGGCGGCGCATGTGCTCGGCGCATTCTTCTCGCAAGCCCGGGCCTGCGGCGGCGTGGATCGCGTTGTCGATGCAATGGTGGCCGGGCACGAAGCAGCCCAGCATCCGGTCGTTCGCGGCGTTCACGATCGCATCCGCGCGCAATACCGTCAGGTCACCTCGCCACAGACGCATCCGCTGGGCGACCGCCCCGGATGCTGCTCCTCGTGCGGCGAGAGTCGGAAGCTTGTCGGCCTCGACAGAGCCGCGCGCCTCGGCTTCCTTCGACAGCAGCGTGTCGAGCTGGGCGTTGACTTCTGCCGGGATCGGACCGGGCTCGCGCGCCGTCAGCAGTGCGGCGAGGAAGCGGCGGTCGCTCAACGCGGCGGGCGGGATCATCTGGCCGCGAACACCTGCGAAGTACTCAATCAGCGGCGCGATGTTCATGGTGCCTCGTCGTAGACGTCACGGGCTTCCAGCACCGAAGCCATGTGCTGTTTCGTCCAGTCCTCCAGCGCCTTCAGCGGGGCCCGCAGAGACTGCCCGGCCGCGGTGAGTTCGTAATCGACGCGCGGCGGGATCTGCGGCGTCATCGTCCGCAGCACAAGACCGTCACGTTCGAGACTGCGGAGCGTCTGGGTGAGCATCTTCTGCGATACCCCGTCGATGCGCTTACGCAGCTCGCTGTAGCGCAGCGGGCCGTTGGACAGTGCGCCGACGACCAGCACCGTCCAGCGATCCCCGACGCGATCGAGCATCCGCCTGGTCGGGCAGTTCCGGTCGTAGGGGTCCCACTCCGGCTCGACCATGAGACACCTCCCTGACTGTGGCGCACTAGAAAGCGCCTACTTTCTAGTCGCGCGTGACTCTCTTAGAGTAACTTATGTCCTTGATCCGGACAAAAGGGATTCACTCCCTAGACGCCGCTGGAGTGCCGATGCACGTCATGTGAGGCCCACCGGCGCCGGAAGTCCGCGCTGGCGTCGGACAGTTCGATGATCAGCTCGGTGAGGTCACGGTCGCAGGGCGCGTTCGGCGCGAGAGGATAGCGACCCCGTTTGCCGCGACGCCTTCCCAGTCGACCCAGAACGCGCGCGAGGCATCCTCGTGGAGGAAGAAGAACCGGGCCGTGTTGACGCCGAGGGGACACAGCTCGTACACCCGGGTGGATTTCGTGCTGACCGTCCGAGTACGGGTTGCCGACGGCGATAGCGCTGGCCGCAGCGACCAGGACCACCATTGGCCGGGTCAACCGGTCCGGCGGGGCGGTGGCGTCCGTCATCAGCGAGAGGTACTTCCTTCCGTCCGGCGTGCCGGGGCGGGGCCGGGCAGTGTGAGAGCGAGAAGGGCGGCCATCAGGGCGAGCACGGCGGCGATGCCGGCGCTGACTTGCAGTCCGGTGATGAACCCGAGCCCGCCGCTGACCAGCACCCCGAACACGGCGATCGCGAACGCTCCGCCCACTTGCCGGTAGGTGTTTGCGACGGCGCTGGCGATGCCTGCCTGCCCGGCGGGTGCGGAGGCCAGGACGACACCGGCCAGCGAGGGGGTGGCGATGGACCCGCCGATCCCGCTGACGGCGAGGAATGCTCCGATGAGGATTGCGGAGTCGGCCGGTGCGCTCACAGCGAAGCCGACCAGGCCCAGCAGGAGCAGCGTCATGCCGAGGGCGGCGGGCACGCGGGGCCCGAATCGGTTGGTCAGCGGGCCGCTGGACAGGTTCCCGACGAAGCTGCCGATCGCGCCGGGCAGGAACACGAGTCCGGCCAGGGCGGCGGGCATCCCGAGGTGCTGTTGGAGGTAGAGGCTGGCCAGAAACACGGTGCCAAACCAGGCGAAGATGAAGACGAACCCGCCGAAGAACGCCACCCGCATCGCCCCCGAGCCGAACAAGGTGAGCGGCATCATCGGGGTGCGACTGCTCGCTTGCACCCCGATGAACGCGGCCAGGGCCACCGCCCCGAGCAGGAACAGACCGATGATGACCGGGGCGGTGTAGCCGACGACGCCACCTTCGATGAGCGCGTAGATGAGCGTTCCCAGCGCGATAAGGGCGAGGATCTGACCTGCCCAGTCGAACCTGCTCGGTCGTCCCGGGGAACGGGCCACGCGTATGGATAGGAGGAGCATGATCACACAGACGGGAACGTTGACGAGGAACACCAACCGCCAGTCCCAGGACGACAGCACGCCTCCGAGCAGCGGTCCCGCCGCCGATGCGACGGCACCGCCGGCCGCCCAGACTCCCAACGCGCGGGCGCGGGGGGCAGAGTCGGGGAAGGCTTCTCGGACGAGGGTCATCGATGCCGGGAGCATCAGCGCCGCCGCAATGCCTTGAACGCAGCGGGCACCGATGAGGAACGACATGGTCGGGGCGAGCGCGCCTAGCAGCGACGTCACCGCGAACGCGGCGATCCCGATGACGTAGGCGCGTTTGGCGCCCAGACGGTCGGAGAGGTTCCCTGCAAAAAGCAGCAGCGCAGCGAAGAACAGTGTGTAGCCGTCGAGGATCCATTGCTGCGCACTGGTGTCACCGCCCAGGTCGGCGGCCATGCTCGGCAGCGCGAGGTTGACGATGCTGACGTCGAGGGTGATGAGGAAGAACCCGAGGGTGGCCAGCAGGAGACTGGCCACCGCACCTTTGGGGCGTGCGACGGTCGCTACCGGCGCACCACTCATTCGAACTTCTTCGATCTCGGTCACTGGTTGTCGATGTCCGCTGGATAGGAGGCCGCGGTGAACTTCTCCGGGTCGCTGCCGGCGCGCACACCGGTGTCGAGTGCGTCGATGCGGGAGACCTCGTCCGCGGACAGCGCGAAGTCGAACACGTCGAAGTTCTCGCGGATCCGGGTGTCGTGGACGGATTTCGGGATGGCGGAGAATCCGTGCTCCAGGTGCCAGCGCAGCACGACTTGGGCTGGTGTCTTCGCGTGCGCCTGCGCGATCGCGACGACTACAGGGTGTTCCAGTGGGGTTGCGGCGCCGTTGGTGGTCGCGTTGGCGTTGCGGCCGTAGACCCCGCCGATGGGTGACCACGCCTGGGTGATGGTGCCGAGCTTCTCGTTCGCGTCGCGGACGGCCTGCTGGGTGAAGAACGGGTTCAACTCCACCTGGTTGACTGCGGGCGCAACGTCGGCTGCCGCCATCAGAGTATCCAGGTGGTGGGGCAGGAAGTTGGACACGCCGATGGCGCGCACCCGACCTTCGGCGAGGAGCCTCTCGGCCGCCTTGTAGGCGGCGATCGTGTTCTCGAAGTCCGTCGGAACCGGCCAGTGCAACAGATACAGGTCGAGGTAGTCCAGGCCCAGCCGGGTCATGCTGGCCTCGAACCCGCGCCGTGCCCCGTCGTAGCCGTACTGGCTGACCCAGGCCTTCGTGGTGACAAACACGTCCTCCCGGGCGATGCCGCTGGCGCGGAGACCTTCCCCGACGTTGCGTTCGTTCATGTACGCGGCGGCGGTGTCGATCAGCCGGTACCCGGTCTCCAGCGCCGTGCGTACTGCGGCAGCCGTCTGGGCGGGTGGGCTGAGGAAGACGCCCAGACCGAGGGCGGGCATCCGCACGCCGTTGTTGAGAGTGAGGATCGTGGACATGGTCAGTTCCTTTCAGCGGATTCCACAGCGGATGCGGTGGCGTGGGTGCGGCGGCTGGTCGCTGCGAGCAGGATCACGGCGACCAGGGCAAGCACCGCGATGATGAGCCCGGCCTGGCCGAGGGAGACGTCCAGCGAGGTGGCGACCTCGGGAAGCAGACCCGCGACCACCATCTCGGTCGTGCCCATGATGAACGCGACCGCGCCCAACAGCCAGACGGTCAACGGGAGGCGGTTCGTTGCGGGGGTGGGCAGGGTGCCCGTGGATGATGAGGGGGGCGCCTGGGTGGCGGTCATGGTGTCCTTGCGGGCCGCACTAGGCGGCAAAGGGATTAGGTTCGTCCCGCGGCTGACGCGTGGGTGGAACGGGGGTCGCCATCTAGACAACTAGCGGCGTCCCCAGGCAGCCAGACCGAGTTGAGAGGGGTATCCGCAGCGACCCTCAGGAACCCGTATTGGCACGTGACGGCCAGGTTTGGCCGGAGTGTGTCGCCGACCACCGCGCGCAGCTGTCAGATGGTGAGTAGCACCTTCGTGGCGCGTCGCTCGTCCATTGCCTTGTAGCCTTCGGCGGCGTCTTCCAGCGGGAGGGTGAGGTCGAAGACGACGCCGGGGTCGATGGCCCCGTCCCAGATCAGCTGGATCAGCTTGGGCAGAAATCGGCGCACCGGTGCGGGGCCGCCGTGGAGGTGGACCTCGGCGAAGAACAGCCCTTGCCCGTCGAGAGAGACGCCGTGGGAGACGCCGACGAACCCGACGTGCCCGCCGGGGCGGGTGGCGCGGATCGCCTGGTCCATCGCCTCCTGGGTTCCCACGGCTTCGATGACGCTGTGCGCCCCGAGACCGCCGGTGAGTTCCTTGATGCGGGCCACCCCGGCGTCCCCACGCTCTTCGACGATGTCGGTCGCGCCGAACCGGACGGCGAGAGCCTGACGGTCCGCGTGCCGCGACATCGCGATGATGCGCTCGGCCCCCAGTTGCTTGGCGGCGAGGATACCGAGCAGGCCCACGGCCCCGTCACCGACCACCGCGACCGTCTTCCCGGGGCCGGCACCGGCGAACTCGCCGTGCGCGCAGCGGGACTGGTAGCCGGCCTGGCAGATCTCACAGGTGTTATCGGATGCCATGAACGAACCGATGACGAAGTCGCCGACGTGGACGCTGGTCACGTCCGCGCCGACCTCGGTGACGGTGCCCACGTACTCGTGACCCATGGGCTGATCGCGGACCGGCTCGGCTCCGCGGTAGGGCCACAGGTCCGACCCGCAGATGCAGGTGGCCGCAAGCTTGATGATCGCGTCGGTGGGCGCGACGATCTTCGGCATGTCACGTTCTTCGACCCGGACATCGCCTGGGGCGTGCATGATGACTCCGCGCATGCGGTTCACTCCTCGTCCTGCGCGAAGACGGTCTTCGCGACGTTGATGGCGGCCATCGCCCGCGGCCACCCGGTGTAGAAGGCCAGGTGGGTGATGGTCTCGACGAGTTCGGTCTCAGTCACCCCGTGGTCGCGGGCGAACGCCAGGTGGAAGGTGAGCTGCTCGGTCGCGCCGAGCGCGACGAGCGCGGAGACCGTTGCCAGGCTCCGGTCGCGCTTGGACAACTCCGGACGCTCCCACACCTCGTCGAACAGCACCGTGTCGGTATATCGGGCCAGCGCCGGGGCGATGTCACCCACCGAACGCTGACCTCCAGTCCAGCCCTTGGTCTCACTCATCGAAAAACTCCTCGTCTGTCGAGGCCCGCATCATCCGCGCGCCTCTTCCTGTCTCCATGATGTCTTCAGCCAACCCCTTTCCCGGCACGTGGGGGAGACCCTGCCAAGACGTGTACTGGCAGGGCATCCCTCGAACCGGGCAACGGAAGTAGCGTTGACGCCGTGGACAACAAGAACGAAGTCCGCGAGTTCCTCACCTCGCGGCGAGCGAACCTCACCCCCGAGAAGGCGGGTGTTCCCGGCGGCGGGAACCGCCGCGTGGCGGGACTGCGTCGCGGCGAGGTCGCGTCTCTCGCCGGGGTCAGCGTGGAGTACTACGCGAAGCTCGAACGTGGCAACATCGCCGGCGCCTCGGAGTCTGTGCTGCACGCCATCGCACAAGCACTCCAGCTCACGGACGCGGAACGGGAGCATCTCGCCGATCTCGCCCGCGCCGCCAACACGACCCGTGCCACCGTCCCGCGCCGCAGAGCCGGCAAGAGCACCGTGCTCCGCCCGGGCATCCAACTGATGCTCGACGCGATCACCGGGGGCCCCGCCGTCGTCCGCAACGGACGCATGGACATCCTCGCCACGAACCTCCTCGGCCGCGCCTTCCACGCCGAGACATTTGCCGCACCCGGCGAAGGCAACATCGCCCGATACACTTTCCTCGATCCCCGCGCACAGAGCTTCTACCCGAACTGGGAGACCGCAGCCGACATCGTCGTCGCGATCCTGCGCACCGAAGCAGGCCGCGACCCGTTTAACAAAGCCATCCAAGATCTTGTCGGCGAACTCTCTACCCGCAGCGACGAGTTCCGAATTCGTTGGAGCAAACACAACGTCCGCTGGCACGGGGCAGGAACGAAGAGCTTCCATCACCCGGTCGTTGGCGACCTCACCTTCGCCTACGAAGATATGCAGTTCATCCAGCATCCCGGGCTGACGTTCCTCATCTACGTCCCCGAACCCGGCTCACCCAGCGAAGAACGCACCCGCCTGCTCGCCAGCTGGCAGGCGACCACAGACACCTCGACATCCGTAGACCCAGCAAGGAGCAGCCGATGATCATCCAACCGAAACCCGCCACCGCTCGGGGCCCCGCAGAGACGTTCACCGGGGACGTGTGGGTCGACGCCATCGCCGCCCCGCAGACCGACGGACAACGCATGGTCGTCGCACGCGTCCGGTTCAGCCCAGGAGCCCGCACCGCATGGCACTCCCACGCACACGGGCAGACCCTCTACATCACCGAAGGAATCGCCCTGCTCGGCACCCGCGACGGCCGGGTCATCCGCGCCACACCCGGACAGACGATCTACACCCCACCCGGGGAAGAACACTGGCACGGCGCGACACCCGCCGACTTCATGGAACACCTCGCCATGCTCGACAATGCCGACGACCCCGCCGCCACCACCCGCTGGCTCGAACACGTCACCGACACCCAGTACAACACGCCCATCACCGCGGAGGAATGATGCACACCCGCACACTCGGACAAGGCCTGAAAGTCTCCGCCATCGGGCTGGGCTGCATGGGCATGTCCCAGAGCTACGGTCCGAACCCAGGCGACCGCGCCGACATGATCGCCGTTCTGCGCTCCGCCCCGGAACACGGGGTGACGTTCTTCGACACCGCCGAGGTCTACGGCCCCTACGACAACGAAGAACTCGTCGGAGAAGCCCTCGAACCTATCCGCGACCAGGTCGTCATCGCCACCAAATTCGGCTGGGACATCCAGGACGGGCAGATGGTCGGACTCAACAGCCGACCTGACCAGATCCGACGCGTCGCCGAGGAGTCACTGCGGCGGCTGCGTACCGACGTCATCGACCTGTTCTACCAGCACCGCGTCGACCCGAACGTACCCATCGAAGACGTCGCCGGCACCGTCGGAGAACTCGTCGCAGCAGGGAAGATCCGTCACTTCGGCCTGTCCGAAGCCTCCGCCACCACCATCCGGGCAGCGCACGCGACGTTCCCTGTCACCGCGGTGCAGAGCGAGTACTCCCTGTGGACTCGCGACCCGGAAGCTGAAGTGCTTCCCACCCTCGCCGAACTCGGAATCGGGTTCGTACCGTTCAGCCCTCTTGGCAAGGGCTTCCTGACCGGCACCGTCGACACCACCACGACTTTCGCGGACGACGATATCCGACGCCGCGTTCCCCGCTTCACCGAGGAGAACCTCGCCGCCAACCGCACGCTCGTCGCGCACGTGACAGACCTCGCCACCGCTAAGGACGCCACCCCCGGTCAGATCGCCTTGGCGTGGCTGCTCGCACAAGGCCCGCACATCGCCCCAATCCCCGGCACCCGACGCACCGCCCGGATCGCAGAGAACACCGGAGCCACCCAGGTCGCACTGTCTGCCGACGAACACGCCGACCTCGACGACCTCGCACGACGCATAGGCGTCCACGGCGACCGCTACAACGCGGCCCACATGGGCTACGTGAACCGGTAGCCGTAGGTCCCATAGCCGAGCAACAGGAGCCTTGGCCTCACACACCAGGAACACCAGATTCGACGGCAAAGGGGTAACGGCGGTGGTGAACGCCGCGGCCTGCTGGCCAACGAGGAGCACCGTCAGGGCGGGCGTGGCTCAAGAGGGGTCTGAGCGTCCGGAAGCAGCGGCGCCCTCCGCGCCTGCTCGGCGGGGTGGGCTGCCGTCCGGCAAGCTGGCGTCGACTTCTGCGGCGAGAACCTTGCGGACGCCACCGGCGGCCATCGCCACCACGCCGATGGTCACCAGGGAGCCGATCAGCAGCGCGGTGGCCTCACCGGGCTGGAACACGTCGAGTGCCTTGCCCAAGGTCACTGCGCCGATGGGGACGCCCAGTTGGGCGGCGGTGACCAAGGCGATCGGCCACGGCTGGCGGGTGAGGATCGGTGCCGCGTGGACGGCCACCGCCCCTACTCCCAGAGCCAACCCCAGCAGCAGCGATTGCGGGTTGGTGGCCAGCTGCCGCAGATCCAGCGACACCCCAAGCCAAACGAAGAACAGCGGGGCGAAGAAGCCCTCCGAGAGCGCGAAAAGCTGGTGGGCAACCCGGCGTGGCTCGCCCACGGCCGAGACCGCCACCCCCAGGGCGAAGCCCGCGAGCATGATGGTGACTTGCAGGTAGACCGCCACTGCTGCCAGCCCGAACAGCAGGACGAGAGTAATTCGAAGTTCGGCGGCGAATTGGTGCTGCTCGGAGACCTTGTGCAACCGGCGCTGCCGTCCGCTGCGTCCAGCCCGGCTCAAGGCGAGATAACAAAGGCCCGCGCCGGCCAGCACCACGGCCGCTCCGAATGCGGCGTGACCGACCTTGGCGGGTTGCATCGCCAACGGGAGCAGGATGATGCACGCGGCGTCCGCCACGGCGAGCTGGACCAGCATCTCGACCCCGTGCCGGCCCGCGATCTGCACGTCGGCCAGCGCAGGCATGACCAACCCGGCAGACGAGCTGGCCAGCAGCACCGCGTACAAGGCGCCGTGCCCGGTACCGAACAGAGCGGCCAGGCCCAAGCCGACCGGCACGGCCAACGCCCCGGCCAGCAGCGCCCGCGCCACACCCCATCGCAGGCCCGCGCGCATTGCCGGGTTGCGCAGTGGGACGTTCGTCCCGGCGATGAACATGACCAGCGCGAATCCGATCTGCGCCATGAAGCTGAAGGTTTCGTTGGTCGCGTCCAGCGCCTGGAGGCCGGTCTGCCCCAGCACCAGCCCCACCAGCAATTCACCGATCACGACCGGAAGGCCGCCGTGGCGGGGCACTGCGAACAGCGGCCCAACCAGGGCCACCAGACAGATCAGAGCGAGCGTCGCAAAAGACATCGGGCCAGGCTCACCAAGTCGCCGGTCAGCCCAGCGCCGGATGGAGATCGCGCGGGCGGAACCGACGCTTGGCGTGGACCACCGCCACCAGCGTTCCGAGGCACGAGGCCAGCAGCAACGCCATCAGCGACAGGTCGCGCACCAGCAACTCGGTCAGGCCTCCCGAGATCGTGATCCGGAAGGCGTTGATCGTGTAGGTCATCGGCATCACATGACCGAGATGGGCGAAGACCGGCGGCAGCAGCACAGCAGGGTAGGTGCCGCCCGCCGACGTCAGCTGGATGATCAGGACCACCAGCATCGCGGCGGTGGAGACAAAACCGAGCGCGGTGCGCAACAGATGCGCCACCGACGAGAACGCCAACGCCACCACGGCAGTCACGATGATCGCCAGTATCGGGTGCACCGGGTCGAGGCCAAGGCCGATCCACGCCACGGCCAGCATCAGCCAACCCGCCACCACCGAGATACCGGCCAGTGGCAGCCAGGCGGTGATGGCGATGCGCAGGTCGCTCGCCCGGCCGGTGATCACGCGGCCGGTGATCGGCCGCACGAGGAAGAATGCCGAGATACCGAGCACCCACAAGGCGATGGAGAAGAACATCGGCGCGAGCCCGCGTCCGTACACGTGAGCCGGATTGTCCACCTCCATCGTGACATCCACCGGCGCGGACAGCACCTGCACGGCATCGGCTTGTTCATCGGGGGTCAGCACGGGCATCCGTTTGACGCCGGCGGTCAGCTGCGTCGCGAGTTCGTCGGCGCCGGACGCCAGCTGCCCGAGCCCGTCGTTCAGCTTCACCGAACCGTCCTGCAGTTGCTTCAGCCCGTTGGCCAGGTCGGTCGCCCCCGTCGCCGCCTGCTTCGTCCCGGTCTGCAACTCCGACGCCCCGGACGCCACCTGATGCGCACCCGAGTTGAGCAGATCGACCTTCGCCTTCGCGTCGGTGGCCAATTGGCCGAGGTCGCCGGTGTTCTGCAGCAGGTTGTTGGCGGCAGCGACATCGGAGGCGACGCGGCCAGCTTCGGTCGCGGCGGCATCCGCCTTGCCGCTGGCCGAGGTCAGGCGTTCACGCAACTGGACCACGGCAGGATCGGACGCAAGTTCCGGGTGGGCCGAGACGAGCGCGTCCAAGCCGGCCTTGGCGTCGGTGATGCCGCTGGCGACGGAGCCGGTCGAACCGGCGATCGAAGCCGCCAGGCTGTCAACCTGAGCAGCCGCGCTGCCGACCTGCTGCTGGATGCCCGGCAGGCGGTCCGCGGCCAGGGACAGCACCGGGTCGAGGGTGTCGGCGAGTTGCTGAGTGCCGGCGGCAACTTGTTGCGCGCCGTCCGACAGCTTCGCCGCGCCACTGTTCAGTTCGCCCAGCCCGGACGCCAGCGTCCCGGCCCCGGTGGACGCGGTGTCCAGCCCGGAGGCCAACTGTCCGGCGCCGTCGTGCGCCGACAGGGCCCCGTCGTGCAGCTGGCCGGCGCCGTCTGCTGCCTGCTGCATGCCTTCGCGGATCACCTTCAGGTTGGCGAAGACCGCATCGAAGTAGCTGCGTACGGCTGTCTCGTCGATGGCACGGGCAATACTGCTCTGGGCGCTGTTCGTGATCGATCCGATGACGAAGCCGTTGGCGTCGTTGCGTTGCAGCATGATCTGCGCGCGCTGGGGATCGTCGCCCTGTCCGCTCACGAGGTTGGTGGAGAACGTGTCGGGCACGGTGATCACCATGAAGTAGCGGCCGTGGGCCAGCCCGTCGGCCGCCTCAGCCGCCTCGGTGTCGCGGAAGTCGAACGTGCCCGCCTCATGCAGGCTCTTCACGAAGTCATCACCTGCGGTGATCTGCCGGTCGCCGAACGACGTCGGGCGGTCCTGGTTGACCACCGCTACCGGCACATGATTCAGGCGACCGTAGGGATCCCAGTTGCCGGCGAGGTAGATGCAGCCGTAGAGCAACGGGACCAGCAGGATGAAGACAAGTGCCAGTCGCGGGAGCGGTCCGCGGAACCTCTTCAGTTCGTAGCGCGCCAGAGCTAGGGGATTGCGGGCGGGTTCGAGCATCAGTTCTCCGGGTTCAGGTCGACGATGAGGGCGGACGCCGGAATTGCGGCACGCTCGGTGGTGGATGCGATGACGGTGCAGCCGTCGCCGGACAACGCCAACAACCCAGCCCACAGCTCGTGCTGTTCGGACAGGGTGGCGCCGAGGTCTAGGTCGTCCACGACCAGCACGTCGGCAGGACGGATGCGGGCGAGCGCGATCGCGGCGCGGGTCTGGTCGGCAGGGCTGAGGTCGCCGTAGAGGACGTCCAACCTGGAATCGAGGCCCAGCAGGCCAGCCGCACGCAGGTAGCGGGCATGCCGCTCGCGCGGTTTGGCGGCGTCCATGAGGGTGCGCTCGGTGATGCAGTCTTCTAGGGTCAGCGATTCTTCGGGCACGACCAGGCGCTGCAGCCGCGCCACCGCGCTGCGGGCTCGCGCGCGGCCGGGGCTGGCGATGCCATCCTCCCCGGCGACGGTGAGTGTGCCACTCACGCCGCGCATCCGCCCGGTGAGCGCGAGCAGCAGCAGCGACTTCCCGCTGCGGCTTGGCCCGGCCACGGCGACGACCGAACCGACCGGCACGGCGAGGTCGAGTGGCCCCACCAACCGAGTCAGCGGCGTGCTGATCTGCAGGCCACGCGCCCAGATGCTGAGGGCGCTTGGATCACGCGACGAACTCTCATCTGGTTGGGCGTGTGATTCGGGCGATGGCGGCTTCAGGTCAGGCACATCAAAAAGTGTGCTCACTTGTGGGTCAGCCCACAAATGGACGCCGACGCGGACGCCGATCAGGCTGCTGGCCATCAACGCCCGCGCTGCGGTGGTCGTCGGGCCGGCGCAGGTGGGCGATCCGGTAGCGTCGGACCGAATCAGGTCGGGCCGAAGGCGATCGGGGAGGAGCCCGCGATGCTGGTTTTGCACGGCTACTGGTCCGGCACCGGACTCAGCCTGTGGGCCGAGGACTCCGAACTGCCGGTCACCAGTCCCAGTCAGGCGCTGCGCACCGCCCGGCCGCACCCGTTCGCGGTGCCTGCCGCAAGCCTGGCAAACACGGTGCCCGCCGAACCCGGGAGCGCCGAACTGCGCCTGCCGTCGCTGCGCCGCACCCCGCTCGACTCGCCCGAACTCATCCGCCTGACGCCCCGGCAGGCCGCCCGGTCGGTGCCGACCCTGCTGCCCTGGACGGTACCGGTCGTCCGCCTCGACCCGGCCGCGGCGCTGACTTGGCTGACCGACCCGGACCAGACCGAGGCCAGACTCGGGGCGTCCATCACCTACCTGCGTGACCTCGCCCGCTTCGCCCGGGAACTCACCGAGCGCGGTCGCGTCCTGCCTGCGCTGGAGTGGGACGACGCCGGTCCGCTGGCGGTCTGGCGCCCTGTCTTGCAGGGGCCGGACGTGTTGGCCTATCAGCAACTGGTTACCGCGCTGCCGCCGGTCTGCCGTGCCGCAGCTGGCCAGCCCGGTGCCCACGCCATCGTCGAACCGGCGCTGCACCAACTGGTCGATGCCGCCGTACGCGACCGCCTCACCGAGCAGGGGTCGCTGCTGCCGCGGCGGACGGGTCGGCGTCCCAAGGTCGAACCGGTCGCCGAGGCGTGGCTGGCCGCCCTGACCAGCCCGGATGGCCGGTTTCAGGCCGATCACGACGACTTGGTGGCCCTCCGGGAGGCACTTCGGCCCTGGGATGAGGTGGGATCCGACGAAGTCGGTCCGGCGCGGGCCACCTTCAGGTTGGTCGAGGCGCCCGAGACGGTCGAGACCGCGCCGGACGCCGGCGAGCCAGCCTCGACCAATTGGCGGGTGGAGTTCCTGCTGCAGTCCACCACCGACCCCAGCCTGCTCATCCCCGCCGCGCAGGTCTGGCAGGACGCCGGCACCCTGCAACGCTGGGTGGCCCGTCCCCAGGAACTCCTGCTCACCGACCTCGGCCGGGCCAGCCGCGTCTACCCGAACCTCGCCTTCGGGCTGCGCATGTCGCGTCCCGAACACCTCGACCTGGACGCTGCCGGCGCCTACGAGTTTCTGACCACGGCGGCTCCCGCGCTGGACGAGGCCGGCTTCGGGGTGCTGGTGCCCAACTGGTGGCAGCTGCGCCGCCGGATCGGCCTGAAGCTGACTGCGAAAACCCCCAGCGACGCCGCCGAGCAGAAGTCACGGTTCAGCCGTGAGCAGCTGTACGAGTTCGACTGGCGCCTGGCCGTCGGCGACGAGTCGCTCACCGACGAGGAGATCAATCTGCTCGCCGCCGCCAAGGCGCCGCTGGTGCGGCTGCGCGGTCAATGGGTCGCCATCGACCCGGAACAACTGCGCCGGGGCCTGGAGTTCCTGGCCAGCGAGGGCCGCGGACGCGCCAGCGCCGCCCGCATCCTGACGCTGGCCGCCGCCCACCCCGACGACAATGAGCTGCCGATGGAGATCGCCGGCATCGCGGCCGACGGTTGGCTGGGCGACCTGCTGGCGGGCACGACGGCCCAGCAGATCGAGACGATCACCCCGCCAGATTCCCTGCACGCACAGCTGCGGCCCTACCAGCAGCGCGGCTTGTCGTGGCTGGCCTTCCTATCCCAGGTAGGACTCGGCGCCTGTCTGGCCGACGACATGGGCCTGGGTAAGACCCTCCAACTGCTCGCCCTGGAAGTGACCGAGCGGGTCGAGCCGGCCGGCCCCAGCCTGCTGCTCTGCCCGATGTCGCTGGTCGGCAACTGGCAGGCCGAGGCCCGAAAGTTCGCCCCCGACCTGCGTGTCTACGCCCACCACGGGCCGCAACGGCTGCGCGGCCAGGACCTCACCGACCAGCTCGCGCGCACCGACATCGTCGTCACCACCTACGGCACCGCCACCCGTGACCTGGACGAACTGGCCGAGATCGACTGGAACCGGGTGGTGCTGGACGAGGCCCAGGCCATCAAGAACCGCCACTCCCGTACCGCCAAGGCCGTGGGCCGGCTGCGCGGGGAGCATCGGGTGGCGCTCACTGGCACCCCGGTGGAGAACCGGCTGGGTGAATTGTGGTCGATCATGGACTTCCTCAACCCCGGGCTGCTCGGCTCGGCCGAGAAGTTCCGAACCAGGTACGCGATCCCGGTCGAGCGGCACGCCGATTCTGCCGCCGCAGCCAGGTTGCGGCAGGTGACCCGGCCGTACCTGCTGCGGCGCGTGAAGACCGATCCGACCATCATCGACGACCTGCCCGACAAGATCGAGATCAAGCAGTACTACCGGCTGACCAGCGAGCAGGCGTCCCTCTACCAGTCGGTGGCCGACGACATGATGGCCAAGATCGCCGGCTCCGATGGCATCGAGCGCCGCGGCAACGTGCTCGCCGCGATGACCAAGCTCAAGCAGGTCTGCAACCACCCCGCCCAGCTGTTGCACGACCGTTCTCCGGTCGGACGCCGCTCCGGCAAGGTGATTCGCCTTGAGGAGATCATGGAGGAGATTCTCGCCGAGCAGGACCGGGTGCTGCTGTTCACCCAGTACACGTCGTTCGCCGAGATGATCGTGCCGCACCTGGCCGCCAGGTTCGGCACCGATGTGCTCTACCTGCACGGTTCCACCACGCGGGCCGCCCGGGAGCAGATGGTCGCCCGCTTCCAGTCCGGGGACGGGCCGCCGGTCTTCGTGCTCTCACTGAAGGCAGGTGGCACCGGGCTCAACCTCACCGCCGCGAACCATGTCGTCCATCTCGACCGGTGGTGGAACCCGGCCGTGGAGAACCAGGCCACCGATCGGGCCTTCCGGATCGGGCAGACCCGTAACGTCCAGGTGCGCAAGTTCATCGGCAGCGGAACCCTAGAGGAGAAGATCGACACGATGCTGGACGAGAAGGCGGCGCTGGCGGATCTGGTCGTCCGCGACGGCGAGAGCTGGCTGACCGAACTGTCCACCGGTGATCTGCGTGAGCTTTTCGCCTTGTCGGAGGGAGCCGTCGGTGAGTAGTCACTTCTATCCGCCGTCGCGACCGCGGCCGGTCGAGGGCGGCATCAAGGCGCGCAGCACGCGCGGCGACATCGCCCAGACCTGGTGGGGTGAGCGGTTCATCGCAGTCCTCGCCGAATCCGGCATGGGTGGGCGGCTGCAGCGCGGCAAGAGCTACGCCCGCAAGGGCCAGGTGATCTCGCTCGATCTGCAGGCGGGGGTGGTCAATGCCGTCGTCCAGGGCAGTCGGGTGCGTCCCTATCGGGTTCGGATCGGCGTGACTGCGTTCGGCAAGGCCGAATGGGCCGCGGTCGAGCAGGAACTGGCCGGGGACGCCTGGTATCTGGCGCGGCTGCTCGCCGGTGAGATGCCGGACGACATCGAGCAGGTCTTCGCGCGGCTCGGGCTCCGGTTGTTCCCGGCCGGGGCGGGCGACCTGTCGATGGACTGCACGTGTCCCGACTGGAGCGTGCCGTGCAAGCACCTGGCGGCCGCCATCTACCTGCTCGCCGAGTCGTTCGACGAAGACCCGTTCCGGATTCTCGCGTGGCGGGGACGCACCCGCGCGGACCTGCTCGCGAACCTGACCAATGCCACCCACTCGGACGCGGGGGACGGTGCGGGTGCCGGCGGCGATGAACCGGGGGAGAGCCCCGACGTCGCGCTCGAAGACCTGCTGGACGCATTCTTCGAGCTGCAGGGTGAACTGCCGCGGCCTGCCTCGCCGTCCGCCGCCGAGCTACTGGCGCAGCTGCCGGACGTCACTGTGACGGTTCGCGGGCATCGGTTGGTGGAGTTGTTGGCGCCCGCCTACCGGACCCTGCGTGCCCCGGCCTGACGGCCGGGCCCGGCGAATCCACCACGACCTGCCCGGCGTCCGGGCCCGGGATCGCCGCGCCGATGCGCTGCCCCCCGGACGCCCACCGCGTGGCAGACTGCTGGCATGCAGGCCGACACCCTTGAGTCCCCCTCTCCGCACGATGCCGAGCGGGCCGCACTGAGGGCATCGCTGGTCGCCACAGGTGCGCTGGCTGTTGTCGCGGTGGTCTGGGGATGGTTCGCGGGGTCGCAGGTGATGCTGTTGGACGGCGTGTACGCGACGATCGGGATGATCCTGACGTGGCTGTCGCTGGGGGCGTCCCGGATGGCGCAGGTGCCGGCGAACGCCCGCTATCCCTATGGCCGGGAGGCGCTGGTGCCGTTGGCGATTGCACTGCAGGGCTTCGCGCTGTTCGGGACACTGACATACGCCGCAATCGAGGCAGTGCGGGTAATCCTGGTGGGCGGGTCCGAGGTTGCGGCCGGTTCACTGCTCGCGTACGGGGCGGTGACGGGGGTGGCCTGCCTGCTGCTGTGGCAGTACTTGAGGCGCGCCGACGCCGACTCCGACCTCTTGCAGGCCGAGGCGAGGCAGTGGCTGGCGTCCGCGGCGTTCAGCTTGGTGGTCGTGGCGGGCGCGGCGTTGGCGCTGGCGTTGCGGGCGCTCGGTTTCGTCGCGCTGGAACCCTTCATCGACTCGGTGCTGATCCTGGTCGGCTGCGTGCTGCTCGTGCCCCAACCGGTGGCGCTGGTGCGGTCGGCGCTGCGGGAGCTGCTGGAGGGGGCGCCGCGCGCCGAGGTCCAGGAGACGGTGCAGGCGGCGCTGGCCGAAGTCAGTGGACACCATGGATTGGCTGATCCGGTCGTGCGCATGACCAAGATGGGACGCAAGCTCTACGTGGACGCGGTCTATCTGGTGCCTGCGGGGCAGTGGACCGTCGACCGGCAGGACGATATCCGTCTCGACCTTGCCGGCGCCCTCCAAGGGCTGCCCTACGAGCCGTGGCTTTCGGTCGAGTTGACCACGCAGGCCGACCGTTTGACCTGAGCCCCCGGTGGTGGGTGTTTCTGCTCCCCAGGTTCCGACGGGACCCGTTCGCGTCCCCGCCACGCCGGGATATCGTGGCACTGCCACCGGCGGCGCAACCAGCCGCCAGCCAAAGCGGGCAGAGGTGATCTTGTGGGGCGTATCGCCGTCGGAGACCGCGGAGTGCAGGCCGCGCTGGGTGCCGCCGTCCTGTTCGGTGCCGGGACGCCGCTGGCGAAGCTGTTGCTGGCCGCCGATGTGAGCCCTTGGCTGTTGGCAGGCCTGCTCTACGCCGGGTCGGGGGTCGGGCTTGGCCTTTACCGGCTGATTCGGCGTCCCGGCCGGGTGCGGATCGCCCCCGGCGAACTGCCCTGGCTGGCCGGCGCGATCTTCTTCGGCGGATTGGCCGGGCCCGTCCTGCTGATGCTCGGCCTGGCGAACATGCCGGCGTCCGGGGCGTCCTTGCTGCTGAATGCCGAGGGTGTGTTCACCGCAGTGCTTGCCTGGTCGGTCTTCAGGGAGAACGTCGATCGCCGCGTCCTGCTCGGGATGGTGGCGATCGTCGCCGGCGCGAGCGTGCTGAGCGTCCCGTCGACCGCCAACTTCGGCAGCCCGTGGCCTGCGCTGGCGGTCCTCGGTGCCTGCCTGTGCTGGGCGCTGGACAACAACCTGACCCGCAAGGTGGCCCTCAACGACGCGATGTGGTTGGCGGCGGTCAAGGGGGGAGTGGCTGGGCCGATCAATTTGGTGCTCGCGTTCATTGCCGGGTCGGCGCTGCCGGGTGCGGCGAACATCGCCGCGGCGATGGTGGTGGGGTTGTTCGCCTACGGGGTCAGCCTGGTGCTGTTCATCATCGGCATGCGCCATGTCGGCACGGCCCGGGCGGGCGCCTACTTCTCGGTCGCCCCGTTCTTCGGGACGCTGCTGGCACTGGGGTTGGGTGAACCGCTGACCTGGCAGGTGGGCGTTGCCAGCTTGCTGATGGGCCTTGGGGTCTGGTTGCACCTGACCGAGGTCCACGAGCACCCGCACACCCACCAGCTGATCACCCATGAGCATTGGCACGTCCACGACGAGCACCACCAGCACGAACACCAGCCGGGACAGGAGGCTCCCCGGGGTGCGGGGCACAACCACCTCCACACCCACCAGGCGCTGACCCACACCCATCGGCACTACCCGGACGCCCACCACCGCCACCCGCACCCCGGCGGCGAGCAACCTCCGCACGAGCAGTCGGTCAGTCCGGAACCTTGACCTGCGCCCTCGGCCAGCGCGGGCGGCCGGTCGTCAGGCGCCGAGGCGGAGCCGGCAGGTGCCCGGCCCGCTGAACGGCTGCAACTTGGCCCGCCCCGGCTGGCCCCACGACTCCAGCGCCCCGTCGATCAGTCCTTGGTGGACCCCGCAGATCACGGCCGGGTGTTCGCGGGCCTCCTCGACGAACGGGCAGGTGTGCAGGACGATCGCGTCCGTCCCGGATTCGGGGCTGAAGTCGAGGTCTGCGAGCAGTTCCAGCAGCCGTTCTCCGGTGTCGGAGGGCAGCTCGTCGTCGCGTGCCCGGCCGATCAATTCGGCGGCCCACGCCCGGCCGACCTGGCGCGCCTCGTCGACGTCCCCGCTCGCCGCCAGGTGTGCGGCGAAGGCGTGCGCCAGCCCCCGGTAGTCGCTACCCGTCCGTCCGGCGAGTGCCCGTCGTCCGGCCGCCGTGATGC
>RRZT011027335.1_pt1 | contig 24057 bp, 15 predicted proteins | sample 2165551 | NCBI WGS metagenome assembly RRZT01 (sample SAMN10456910, study PRJNA506462) | wastewater metagenome | biome: wastewater; feature: sludge; material: wastewater sludge; isolation source: wastewater sludge with Escherichia coli K12::gfp cells carrying plasmid... | place: USA: Moscow, Idaho... | reverse complement strand
TGAGGACTTCGAGAAGGATTATCCGAACGCCACGTCGATCCTGTTGGAGCAGAACTATCGCTCCACACAGTCGATTCTTTCGGCTGCTAACGCGGTGATCTCCCACAATCCGAAGCGGCGCGCCAAGAACCTGTGGACGGATCAGGGTGCGGGGGAGAAGCTCGTTGGTTATGTTGCCGATTCGGAAGCGGACGAGTCCAGCTTTGTGGTGGAGGAAATTGACAATCTGCGGGACACCGAGGGCTACAAGTACGGGGATATTGCCGTCTTTTATCGCACGAATGCTCAGTCCCGTGCTGTGGAGGATATGTTCGTCCGTTCCGGGATTCCTTACAAGGTGATTGGTGGAACGCGCTTCTACGAGCGGCGTGAGATCAAGGACGCGATGGCTTACCTGCATGCCGTGGCGAATCCCGATGACACGGTCTCGATCCGCCGCGTTCTTAATATGCCCAAGCGTGGACTGGGGGATAAGGCCGAAGAGGCGGTGGCGCTACATGCTGCCCGTTATGGGGTGTCGTTTGGTGCGGCGCTGTCGGATGTCGCCCACCCGGTCGAGGCCGCTGCCGCAGGGCGCGGCGAGGTACTTGGGCTGACTCCGCGGGCACGAAAGTCCATGACGGGTTTCGTCGAGATGCTGGAGAAGGCGCGGGACCTAGCCGGTGAGGGCGCTGGCCCCGCCGAGGTTCTTGATGAACTGCTGGATGCCGCTGGTTACCTGGAGATGCTGCGGGCCTCGAAGGATCCGCAGGATGAGTCGCGCCTTGAGAATCTTGCGGAGCTGCATTCGGTTGCTGCTGAGTTCCGGGTGCTCAACCCCGAGGGGACATTGGAGGAGTGGCTTGATCAGGTCTCGCTGGTCTCCGATTCAGATCAGCTCGCTGAAGGGGACGACGGCGAGGGCGAAGTCACGCTCATGACCATCCACACCGCCAAAGGCCTCGAATTCCCGGTGGTCTTTGTGACGGGCCTGGAGGACGGCACGTTCCCCCACATGCGCTCCCTCGGTGACCCGAAGGAGTTGGCCGAGGAACGGCGCCTCGCTTATGTAGCTTTGACCCGTGCTCGCCAGCGGCTCTACATCACCCGCGCCGCCACCCGATCGGGCTGGGGAGTGCCCCAGGAGTTCCCTGCTTCCCGCTTCCTCGAAGAGATTCCGCGGGAACTGGTTGACTGGCGCCGCGAGCAGTCCAGTCACGAGGTGCTGCGTGGCTCGTGGGACGATAGCACCGCGCAGTTTGGTGGTGGACGCTACGGTGGTTCGGGTTACGGCACTGGTTCGAGAGGCTCCAGCTATTCATCCCGTGGTTTCTCGTCTGACTCAAACGACTCGTGGAATCGTTCGGGATCGTATGGGCGTGGGCGTCGAGGAGGATGGGCCGACGATACCGACGGTCCGGTACTCGGCAGCGGTCGCGGGTTTGTTCCGGGCAAGCTCGGGGCGAGTGCTGCGAGGGGGGCGAGTACCGCAAGTGAAACTGGCGGAGCGAGTAAGCCTGAAAAATCGGCGCAGACTGTAGCTGAAGGATCCGCCGGAGCCACACAGGAAACGGAGGCGGTGGCGGCGTCGTCGCAAAATGCGGAGGATCTGGCCACCCAGGGCCTTTCTGTCGGTGACTCGGTCCGTCACAAGAGTTTCGGAACCGGTACGGTGCTTTCCTTTGAGGGGAGCGGAAAATCAACGGTGGCAAAGGTGCGTTTCCGTTCGGGAACTACCAAACGCCTCATGCTCCGGTTTGCTCCGCTGGAGAAGATATCTGACTAAACTCATATTCACAGTGGTTTGCGGATCAAACCTTCAAGAACCCAGAATTATTGATACCACTGAGTTCAGTAGTTGGTGGTAATAAGAGTTCCAGTCGTATTGTTCGTTGCCTTTCGGATCGTTATCAGTGAGACAAGCTAGATGTTATCGATCCGTCGTCTCTTCATTGCATTTCTAGAATAAATCAGCGACGCTAGTAATGGCTCATCGAGTTTGTTTGTAGGTTTGTAGTTTTGGAGTTTCAGGCGAGGTTGTCCGATAGGGAATCCCTTGGTGTGGAACTCGACCCACCCCCAACCCCGGCCTTTCTCCAGATCAACATCGGCAAACGTACCGCTTTGGGGAGAAAAGCTCGCGACTGCTACTATTTGCACTCGGTCTGCACCATGCTTGTGATTGAGTTCTTGCGCAAGTGCTACTAGCAGTTCGGTTGAGTCAGCTATCTGGTCAATGAAGTTTTGACGACCATAGGTCTCGTCTATTTGTCTACAGATGTCTTTTCTCTCGTGTAGCCAGACCACGTCGGGTAGTTCAATGATTACATTGACTTTTCGTTTTTCTACTGCTTCTCGGATGATACGTTCGTCGCGGGAAAGGTTGGTCATACCTATACCCCAGACACGTATCTCATTCCTCACTGATGCCCAAGGTCGAGAGAACTGGGCCTGTCGTTTCCTATCTCGACCAACGCCGACTACTCCCCGGCTAAAATATAGGATGCCGGGGGCAAAGAGTGCCCGTCCTAGAATGGATAAGACAATCGCAATCGCCGTAACGGCCAGTACAAGAAGAATCCCTTGTAGCCGGGAAAAATACATTAAGAGATAGGCGCCGAGGAGGGGGATGGTGAAGGTAGAGAGCACGAAGAGAAGGATGTCCTTTATACGGGTCATGATGTGGCCTTCTTCATGATCCAGTTCCCCCAAGTCTTCTCCGGTGCAAGTGCGTCTCTATCAATGGAGAATGAGATTTCCTCTAGTCCTGCCTGTCGCATTAGTTCCTTGAAATTGCTGAGGGTATAACGATTTCTAAAGCGGCAATGAAGACCATCCTTTACTTCGAATCCCGAACTTGCCTCCTCATGTAACGTCGTAGAGATAAAAGCTATGCCATCGTCATTGAGTAGTCTTGCGCATTTTTCGAGTACACGGAGGTCCCATGGCGAAGGAAAGAGATGTGCAAAAGCTGAGCAAATTACTAAATCGAAAGTGTTACTGAGATTGGCGTCTAAAAAGTCCTTTTCAATGACCTGAGCTGCTGGTGCTTCATGTCGTGTACTGCTGACCATCGAAGAGGCAAAATCAATTGCAGTCACCTGATGGCCAAGATTGGCTAAGTATCCAGTCAGAAATCCGTCAGCGGAACCAAGTTCTAGAATCTGTTTTGAATGGTGGTCCCTACTAATAGTCGTCAGAGCAGGGCTGAACCATCTCAATGCTTGGTTCAAACGATCACTTCCAGTTGCGATATATTCGGTAGCCAACTCATTGTAGGAGCCCTGATTTACAGTAAGTGCCTCCTTGAGAAGGGCTAGATCTTCTAGAGCTGGTTCTTCACCGAGATGCATTTGTTCTCCCATTAGATTGAATGTAGACATATGACGGGCTGAATGGTAGAACAATCTGGAAATTGACCTTCTTATGGCGAGTTGGTCTATTTTCCTATGAACTGGATCTAGGACTCTCTTCATAGGAGATCTTTTGATGGAGCTATATCCCCCACTCGAACACCCAAACGGTGACATGGGAACCTCTCTATATCAATAGAGAAGAAGCGTTTGTCTAACTTCTTTGACAATCTGAAACGTAACTCCGTGTGAGGTAGTGAGAGAATCCTTAGCCCGGATCCAGTGCTGGTTGCTGGTCTCGAGGGTCCAAAGGGTGGGAAGAAATATCCTCTAACGAGGAGGATAAGGTAGTTACTGGACTGTCATTTTCCTCTTGTCGAGACGTCTGTCGGATGCCACACCGGTAGATCCGGGTTCGGTCCAGAAAGTTTGTCTGGTGTTTGAGCCCGTATTCTGGATCTGTTCTGTTTTTGTCAAAACGAGTTCAAATCTGTGCGATTTTGAGAGCTACCATCTCGTTTCGAATGATTCAGGTGTTTTCTTCTCGTTCTTCCTGTTCCTCCCCTCCTCTTGGTTTCCATCAAGTAAACGGCGTGTAAGGACCATGTTGAGATTCGTAGGTTTCAGAGAAAACGGGCGTATTTGCGCATGATTTGGCCGAAATCTTGGGTAGACTCGATATATCTTGACGTCGAGATTTTCGACAGGAGAAAGGACACCACGAGTGGATCTTTACGAGTACCAAGCTCGTGACCTTTTCGAGAAGCATGGAGTACCCGTTCTTCCCGGAATCGTCGCAACCACACCAGAAGAAGCGGAGCAGGCGGCGATTGACCTCGGTGGTCGTCTCGTCGTTGTGGGGCAGAGCCCGCAGGCAACTTCCTCATCCTCCGAATCGCAAACGAGTTCGCGTTCGTCGGATTTCGTCGTTGTGAAGGCCCAGGTGAAAACCGGAGGTCGCGGCAAGGCGGGTGGCGTGAAGCTGGCCCGCAGCCCGCAGGAAGCCCGTGAGGCTGCCGAAGCGATTCTAGGTATGGACATCAAGGGCCACACGGTCCACCGCGTGTTGATCGCGGCCGGAGCAGACATCGCACGCGAGTTCTACTTTTCTCTGCTGCTGGACCGTGCTGAGCGGCGTTACCTCGCCATGTGCTCGGTGGAAGGCGGCATGGAGATCGAGCAGCTCGCGGCTGAGCGTCCCGAAGCTCTCGCGAGGGTCGCTGTGGATCCGCTGGTAGGAATTGATCGTGCCAAGGCGGAGGAAATCGTCGCCAAGGCGGGTTTCGAACCGGAGATTGGCGCCAAGGTCATCCCTGTTATCGAGAAACTCTGGGATGTCTATCGGCTCGAAGATGCCACACTCGTAGAGGTGAATCCGTTGGTTCTCACCGGCGAGGGCGAGATCATCGCGCTTGACGGCAAGGTCAGCCTCGATGGCAACGCGGACTTCCGCCACCCCGACCATGAGGCGCTGGTGGACAAGGCCAGCGAGGATCCGCTCGAAGCGCAGGCGAAGGCGCTCGGCCTCAACTACGTCAAGCTGCGCGGCGAGGTGGGCGTCATCGGTAACGGTGCCGGTCTCGTGATGTCCACGCTCGACGTCGTCGCCTATGCGGGTGAGGAGTACGGTGTTGGTCCCGCCAACTTCCTGGACATCGGCGGCGGCGCGTCTGCCGAAGTGATGTCCAACGGGCTTGGCGTCATCCTGTCCGATCCGGAAGTGCGTTCCGTGTTCGTCAACGTCTTTGGTGGAATCACCGCATGTGACCAGGTGGCGGGTGGAATTGTGGGCGCTCTCGAGCTGCTGGGCGAGAAGGCAACCAAGCCGATCGTCGTTCGCCTCGACGGTAATGCCGTGGAAGAAGGCCGCAGGATTCTGGCAGAGGCCAACCATCCGCTCGTCATCACAGTCGAGACGATGGACGAGGCCGCGGCGATGGCAGCAAAGCTCGCGGCTGGAGTAGCAATTGACGGACCGCTGGATGCAGTGGACGCCGAGGAAGGAAACTGAGAATGTCGATTTTTCTCAACTCGCAGTCCAAGGTCATCGTTCAGGGCATGACCGGTTCTGAGGGGCAGAAGCACACGCGTCGCATGCTGGGCTCCGGCACCAACATCGTGGGCGGTGTCAATCCTCGCAAGGCGGGTACCTCCGTTGACTTTGACGTGGAGCCGCTGGGTCCGGGTGCGCAGGATTTGGAGGCTGGAACGGTTTCCATCCCGGTATTCGGTACGGTGGCCGAGGCCAAGGAAGCCACGGGTGCCAACGTGTCCGTCATCTTCGTGCCCCCGGCTTTCACCAAGAACGCGGTGATTGAGGCGGTGGACGCCGATATGGACCTCGTCGTCATCATCACCGAAGGTGTGCCCGTAGCCGACTCCTCTCAGTTCTACTCTTACGCCGCCCAGAAGGGCGTGCGCCTGGTGGGCCCGAACTGCCCCGGAATTATTACCCCCGGCCAGTCGAACGTGGGCATTACCCCCGCGGATATCACCGGCCCCGGGCGCATTGGTCTGGTGTCGAAGTCTGGCACGCTGACCTACCAGATGATGTACGAACTCAAGGACATCGGCTTCACCACCTGCCTGGGCATCGGTGGCGATCCCGTCATTGGCACCACGCATATTGATGCGCTGGAGGCCTTCGAAGCCGATCCCGAGACGGAGCTCATCGTCATGATTGGCGAGATTGGCGGCGACGCCGAAGAGCGCGCGGCCGCCTACATCGCCGAGCACGTCACCAAGCCCGTTGTGGGATACGTTGCGGGATTCACGGCACCCGAAGGCAAGACGATGGGGCACGCCGGAGCCATTGTGTCCGGTTCCTCCGGTACCGCTGCAGCCAAGCAGAAGGCCTTGGAGGCGGTGGGCGTGCGCGTTGGTCGCACCCCCAGCCAGACCGCCGCGATCGCTCGCGAGTTGCTCGCGGGGAAGTAGTGGGGAAGTAGTTGCGGCTCGGAGGGTGCGTGGTAGGTCATGGCCTACTGCGCACCCTCCAGGTTGCCTGGAACGATCACTCGGAAGATGACTATCCGAAGAATTGATCCTCCAGGAAAGAATTGAGTTTTTCGGAAAGGATTGAGCCCGCGGAAGCTCTCCGCGGGCTCAATCCTTTCCGAAAAACTCAACCCTTTGTTTGCCCTCAACCCTTTGTGTTCTGAGGGGCGACGACGTGTCTTGGCGCAGCTGCTACTTGACCAACCGTCCGGTCACTGCCCCACCCGCCCGGTCACTTTCTCGACCGTCCAGTTATTTACCCGACCGTCACACCCTCGCGAACCACTTCGATCACCCGGTGTTCCGAGTCGAGAACGAGAAAATTCGGTTTCATCCCGGGTTCGAAGACCAACGTGACACCAGCGGCCTCGCGGCCCGGCCGCAACAACGATGCCGCTCGCACCGGCCCTGCCACTGTGGCCCGGACCAACTGCTCCAACCCCAGCGTTCCGCGCCCAGCCAAAAACGCCACTTGCTCAGCGAGCCGGGAGCAGCCTCCCGCGATGGTGTCCTTCCCGGCGAGTCGCGCGGCGCCATCCTTGACTTCAACATCTAGGCCGCCGAGCTGGTAATTACCTTCGGGCATACCGGCCGCGGCCATCGCGTCCGTCACGAGAATGGTCGAGAGGCGCGCGGCTTGATTGGCAGCCTTACCACTGACGTACTCTGCAACATCCTCAACGAGGATGGGCGCGAGATGCACCCCGTCGCCGATGAGTTCGATGGAAACCTCGCCACGCCGCGCCCCTTGAATTAGCTCGCGAATCGGCCCTGGCTCGCGGTGGTTGATGGCGGGCATGGCGTTAAAGAGATGCGTCGCAGTCTGCGGTACTCCCTCGAAACCGATCTCCCGAGCGTACTCGACGGTCGCCTCCACGACGGTGGCAGTCGTCGCACCGTCGGTCGCGGTGTGCCCCCACGAAGGCTTAGCCCCGTATCGAAGGAGCATCTGGGCCACCTCAACCGCATGATCAGTTTCTGGAGCCACCGTCATCGTGCGGATCCAGCCGTCACCTGCCTTTAACCACGATTCCAATTCGTCGAGATCACCTCCACGAATGGCCGCAGGATTTTGAGCCCCCGCCTTATACGGGGAGACGAAGGGGCCCTCCATGTGGATGCCAGCCAGTTCGCCGCTTTGGCAGAAAGGAACCAAAGCCCTGATAGTGGGCAATGGATCAATCATTGAAACCAGCGAAGCGACCAGGGCCGTTGTCCCACCTCCCCGATGAGCAGCAATTGCCGATCGAATCGATTCCTCGTCCAGATCGTCAGGGAACGATGCTCCGCCTCCGCCATGACAATGGACATCAACCAACCCGGGAACGATAAAACTCCCGATTGTCTCGGACACGGCCCCATCGCCACTCCGTAGCGAACGTTCTCCAGATTCACCGGAGCTTGAAAGAACGTCAACCAATTCGCCGTCGTCGTTCAAAACAAGTCCGGAACCAACGATCTCCCCGAATCCGTCGCGTACTTCTCCACGAACTACTCGCATCTTTCTTCCTCGTTTCTTGATACTTTCAGTTGCCGAACGTGAGCCGCCAGCGTTCCTTTTACAGCTCGGGCGCGTCCAAAATTCATGGGTACATCATTGTCCGTGAAGAGAGTTGCGATGATGTGGACTGTCGTCGTGAAAAAGTTGCAGCGATTCGGATGTAGAGATTGCGTCAATAGGTTCGGCCAAGGCCTATTGGCGGGATCTTTTAGTTAAGTATATGGACCGAGGCCATGTTCTCGCGTATTTTAGACTGACCATGCTGGAGCTGCCAGCGGCGGTGCGATGTGCTGAAGGTCAGTGAGCGACACGCCGGGCGTTTCAGGCACCGAGTACTTGCGCCGCAGGGAACCATGGACTGTGATGAGTAACGAAAAACGACACGGATTGATATCAACGGCACTGTCCGTTTTGCAGCCGTTGGCCCTGAGCTGGGTGGCGGTTGTCATCCTTGCCGTCTTGTCCTACGTATTTGCGGCGTCGTCCCCGATGTTGGGTGATGCCCCGTGGCAGGATGCGGCCCGGCTTGGCACCTCAATATGGCTGCTCGCATTGGGAGCCCCGCTAGGTATCGACGGCGGCACCGTGGGCTTGATGCCACTAGTGGTGACAGTCTGTATTTGGTTGCTGTGTCGCTACTTCTTGCGGAGTGCACCGGTTTTCGACTGGGTCGACGTCGGCGTGGCCGCGGCTACTGCCGGCATCACCGCGGGCTTGCTGGGGCTTTTTTCCATGCCTGATTCTTTCCGCCTTGTGGGTGTTCTTGGGGCCATGCTCATTGTTGCTGTCTCTGCTCTGGCGTCGTGGTGGAGACATGAGCCTCCGGAGCATCGGGTATGGTCCGCGTTGCGCGAATGTTGGCCGATGATGTGGCCAATGTTGGCTGGGATTGTCCTCGCGGCTCTCGTTGGCGTCGTAGTGGCAGTGGTCCTGGGCTGGAGCACGATCGTCGAGATAAACAGCTATTACGTACTGGGGACTTTAGGCACCATCTCTCTAAGCTTTGTGCAGGCACTCTATCTACCCAACCTTGTGGTGTGGGCGATGGCTTATATTTCCGGGGTCGGTTTTGCTGTGGGGAGTGGAAGTAGTTTCTCGAGCGTTTCTGTCGCTGCCGCGCCACTTCCGGCATTGCCGGTGTTGGGCGCGCTGCCGCAACCGGGCTCGTCCTATCCCTGGCTCATTGCGATCCCGATTGTGCTGGGACTAGCCACCGGATTGTGGCGTGCGAAGAACTTTGTGACGCTGCGTCGGCTCGCAATCTATGGCGGGGGAACGGCAGCACTTTTCATGCTTGTGATGGCGGTAACGGGTGCCCTTGCCAGCGGTGGCATCGGACCGGATCGTATGTCTGAGGTTGGTGTAAAGCCGCCGCTCTTCGCGGCAATTCTGACGTTGGAGATGTGTGGTGGGCTGCTGCTTGGCCTGCTCCTTCGTAACGATCAATTGCGCGATATGATCCGGCGGAAGATTGAGCAACGCCGTGGGGAGAAGAGATCAGCGTCTGATCAGGACTCGGATTCCTCCGAGGAGCAGGGGAAGCCCGCGGGCGCTGAGAAGGATGCCGCAGGGCAGAGCGGTTCTGGTCTCCCGGATGAATCCAGCCTTCATGCCTCGGGTACATTTGGCGCCGCGGGGAAATCTGATACCGCCAGCAAACCTGGAGACCCAGGTTTCATGACGAGTCTGCTTAACAACGTGCGGACGACGGCGTCACCTGATACGCCATCGACGACTGCTGACATGCCGTCCGCAGCTACGTCGCAGTCAGCGATTACTTCACACTCAGCGGTCACGTCTCAAACGGCCGTGACCGCATATTCTGCTGTGACGTCTCAGACGGCTATGACCTCGCAATCGGCGGTTACGACCCCCACCGCTCCGACAGCATCATCCGGAAACTAGAAGATTGCGCGGCATCCGCTGTAGGTCGTGGCATGCGGAGGGGATTTCTACGAGTTAGCCGGCCCGGATAACCGGATAAAAAGGCTCTCAACTCAGACGGCCTCGAGCTATGTCTGAGTTCGGCCTCGGTCCTTTCCCACGGACAAAGATAGCCTGCCACCTCGTGCCGCGAGGAGTTAGGCTCCATCTGTGACTACAGCTCAGCGTCAGCGCATTCTCCCAGCCCACACTCCTGCACGTCTCGTTGTTTTGGTTTCCGGAACCGGTAGCAACATGGAGGCAATTCTTCAGGCCTCACAGGATTCCGCATACGGCGCTCAGATTGTCGCCGTGGGTGCGGATCGCGAGGGCACTCGCGGTCTTGAGATCGCCGAGGACGCGGACATTCCCACCTTCGTTGAAAAACTCTCCGATTACGCCGATCGGGATGCCTGGAACCTGGCGATCCGTGACGTCGTTGCCGAGTATCAGCCGGATATCGTGGTACTCGCCGGTTTCCTCAAGCTACTCGGTCCGGACTTCCTCGCGGCGTTCCCGTACCGGGTGATCAATACGCACAACGCGCTACTGCCGTCCTTCCCGGGAGTGCACGGCCCGGCTGACGCGCTCGCCTATGGAGTCAAGATCTCCGGTGCGACGCTCTTCGTTGTGGATCCCGGTGTGGACACCGGAGCGATCCTTTCGCAGGTCACGTGCCCGGTTCTCGACCGTGACGATGTCGATTCGCTTCTCGAACGCATCAAGGGCGTTGAACGGGAGCAGCTGGTTGAGTGTGTAGGGACGATGGCTCGTGAGGGCTGGTGGGTCGAAGGGCGACGAGCCGGGCTCGGAGCTTGATCGATAGTTCCTGGCAGGGTTCGCGGGCTGCTGGTTCGGACTGTTAGCTGGGCGCCGTCGTCGTCCCGTTGTGTGAACGACGACGACGTCACCTTCCCTCGCGTACTAGTCTGAAAGCGGTCACGACTGGCGTAGAGGACCGCGGCGATTCATCGGCGGGTCTGCGAAGATGGGCAACCATCGGGGAGTGACCGGCAACCTCACCGGACGTCGCGCGCCTGGGCGATTCGGCACACATGTAGTGCATCTACTGCCGAATCGAGAGGTTGACATGCGAATTCCGCTGCGCCGAGCCATCATTTCCGTTTATGACAAGACCGGGGTGGCCGAACTAGCCGCTGCTCTGGACGCCGCTGGTTGCGAGATTGTCTCCACCGGATCCACCGCGAAGACGATCGAGGCCGCGGGTGTTCCCGTGACTCCCGTCGACCAGATCACCGGGTTCCCTGAGTGCTTCGACGGACGCGTCAAGACCCTGCATCCCAAGGTGCACGGCGGTATTCTCGCTGATCGCCGCCTTGAATCTCACCGTGCGCAGCTTGAGGAGCTGGACATTACCCCCGTCGATCTCGTGGTGGTCAACCTTTACCCGTTCCAGGACACGGTGGCCTCCGGCGCCGATTTTGATGAGTGCATCGAGCAGATCGATATCGGTGGGCCGACTATGGTGCGGGCCTCCGCCAAGAACCACGCTAGCGTGGCGATCGTAGTGGACCCGGCCCAGTATCCGGAAGTTATCGAGGCAGTTGCCGCTGGTGGCTTTGAGGATGACGCCCGCCGCGCCCTGGCCGCGAAGGCCTTCGCCCACACCGCCGCCTATGACGTGGCTGTGGCCTCCTGGCTCAGCCCCGAATTCGTGGGCGGAGCGTGGAAGCTGCGTGAAAGTCTGCGCTACGGCGAGAACCCGCATCAGGCCGCTGGGCTTTATGTCGCCGATGGGGCCGAGGGCGGGCTGGCGAACGCCGAGCAGCTCGGTGGCAAGGCCATGAGCTATAACAATTACACGGACACGGATGCCGCAATCCGCGCCGCCTGGGATCATGCCGAACCGTGCGTGGCCATTATCAAGCACGCCAACCCCTGCGGCGTGGCTATTGGGGCCGATGCGGCCGAGGCGCATCGCAAGGCGCATGCCTGCGATCCGGTCTCCGCGTACGGCGGTGTTATTGCCGTGAACCGCGAGGTAACCGCTGAGCTGGCGGCGCAGGTCAAGCCGATCTTTACTGAAGTTATCGCGGCGCCGAGTTACCAGCCAGAGGCACTGGAGATCCTGCAAACCAAGAAGAACCTGCGTATCCTCGTGGCCTCGGCCAGCGCGGAAGAGCGCGAGATCAAGCCGATAAGCGGGGGAGTGCTCGTGCAGGAGCGCGACAATTTCCAGGCTGAGGGTGATGATCCGGCTAATTGGCGGCTGGTGGCTGGCGAGGCCGCCGATGAGGCTACCCTGCGCGACCTGGAATTCGCGTGGCGCTCAGTGCGCGCGGTGAAGTCGAACGCGATTCTGCTTGCGAATGATGGTGCCACAGTGGGCGTGGGCATGGGCCAGGTTAACCGCGTGGATTCGTGCCGTTTGGCTGTCGAGCGGGCGAATACCTTGGGTGCAGGCGCTGGTGCTGACGGCGCGGTTGGCGAGCGCGCTCGTGGTGCTGTGGCCGCTTCGGACGCCTTCTTCCCGTTCGCCGACGGTTTCGAGGTACTGGCCGAGGCCGGCGTGCGTGCGGTAGTACAGCCCGGCGGCTCGATTCGCGACGGCGAAGTGATCGAGGCAGCCCAGAAGGCGGGTGTGACGCTCTATCTCACCGGCTGCCGACACTTCTTCCACTGAGTGCGAGCTGCGGCAGGCAACCGCCTGAACTAGGGTGTCACTTCTTAGTTAACTAGGTGTGGGGTGTTGCATGACGACGTCATGCAACACCCCACACCTATATAAAAAATCAACACGGGCGGAAAAGCTCAGATTCTTCCCTGCCGGTCATCACAGACAATTGGGGGAATCTGGACGCACATGTGACACGCCATGGTCCAGTGGCTCTGGGATTCTGTAATGACTCCAAGGTTGCGTTATTGGTGAGGAAGCGGGCGACAGGCCTTGAAGTCGGTCGAATGTGTTGACCGTCACGGATAGGCTAGAGGGGTACGTCGGAGAAAGGACTCACCATGTCATTTGAATCCAGCTTGATCGAGAAAGCAGTCGATCAGGCGAAGCGTTGGATTGACGGCTCGCGGGCCTACCCCGCGTCACGCGCCGCAACCTTGCTAGCCGAAACTTTGCACCACGAGGACGGGCTGGACTACACAGTGTCGTTTGTCGACGGGGTGATCCGTCCAGAGGATCCGAAGGTCGCCTCGGACAATCTGAAGAAGCTTGCGAGGCGGAATACGTCGTTTCTTCCGCCGTGGTTATCCTCTCCCGCGCGTCTTGGCGGTTCGGTCGCCCCATTCGCTCCAAAGGTTGCCGCCGAAGCCGCAAAGAAAGTTTTTGCGCTGCTGGTTGGCGATCTTGTGCTGGACGTGTCAGCGGACAAGATTGGCCCGGCTATTGAAAAGCTGCGCGCTGATGGCTCACGGCTGAACATTAATCTCTTGGGCGAGGCGGTTCTGGGAGACGAGGAGGCGGCACGTCGCCTTGCGGCCACCACTGAACTGGTACAGCGCCCGGATGTTGATTACGTGTCACTTAAAGTGTCGGCGGTGATTGGCCCTCATGCCCCCTATGGTCACGAGGAGGCGGTCAAGAATGCCGTGACAAAGCTCCTGCCTCTGTACCGTACGGCGGCCTCAACGGGCACTTTCCTCAACCTCGACATGGAGGAATACAAGGATCTCGATCTGACAATCGACGTCTTCAAGAATCTACTGGACCGCGATGAGCTGCTCCACTACCGCGCTGGCATCGTGCTGCAGGCCTACCTGCCGGACGCGCGCGATCGCCTCATTGACTTGACGAAATGGTCCAAGGAGCGCCGTGCTCGCGGTGGTGCGCCGATCAAGGTGCGCCTTGTTAAGGGTGCCAACCTTTCGATGGAGTCCGTGGATGCGGTCATGCACGGGTGGCCGCTCACGGTGGAGCAGAGCAAGGCACACACGGACGCTAATTACATGGCGGTCCTGGGGGAAGCTCTGACAGACGAGAATCTCGACGCCGTCAACATTGGTATTGCAGGTATGAATCTCTTTACTTTGGCCTACGGGCTGGAGCTGCTCAAGTCGCGCAAGATTGCGCTTGATGAGCGGGTGGATGTCGAGATGCTCGCGGGCATGGCCACGCCGCAGTCTCTGGCGGTGCGTGACACCATTGGCCCACTGCTTTACTACGTTCCAGTGGTGAAGCCGGAGGAGTACGACGTCGCGGTTGCCTACCTCGTTCGCCGCCTCGAAGAAAACGCCGCGTCCGAAAACTTCATGTCGAATGTATTTGATCTTGAAGAAAGCGCTGTCTTCCAGCTGGAGGCTGATCGCTTGCGTGAGGCTGCCCGCATCGGCGCATCTGGGGAACTGACGTTTAGTCCAAACCGTACCCAGGATCGCAACGTTCCCACCAAGATTGCCGAAGGATTTGCCAACGCCGCGGACACGGATCCGGCGTTGCTGGTTAATGTCCGCTGGGCTGAGAAGATTGCGGCCCGCATGAAGGACAGCGAGTTGGGATTGGCGACGGCGAACAGCCACACGTTGAGTAGTGCCGCTCAAGTTGAGGATGTTATTGCTCGGGTTCGGGCCGCTCAGGTGGCGTGGGGTGCCAAGTCCGGTGCTGAACGGGCCACGGTTCTCCGGTCTATTGGCCAAGGTTTCGAGAACCACCGCGCGGAAATGATTGAGGTCGCTGGATCTGAGGCCGGCAAGCTGGTGGACCAGGGCGATGTTGAAGTTTCTGAGGCTATTGATTTTGCGTTGTATTACGCCAAGCTTGCCGAGGACCTGGATACTCTCGAAGGCGCCACCTACAAGCCGATCCAAGCCACTCTCATCACACCGCCGTGGAATTTCCCGATGGCTATCCCTGCCGGTGGCGCGCTCGCTGCGCTCGCGGCTGGCTCAGGTGTGCTCTTCAAGCCTGCCTACCTCACCCGTCGAACCGGTGCTGTCATTGCCGAGATTATGTGGGAGGCCGGCGTTCCTAAGGATCTCCTGGCACTCATTGATTTGGAGCGCTCTGTTTCTCACGAGTTGGGCGAGAAGCTGGTTCGCGAGTCCGATCAGGTGATTCTTACCGGTGGTATCGAAACGGCCGAGCGTTTCCGTTCGTGGCGTCCGGATCTGCGACTTTTCGCTGAGACCTCGGGAAAGAATGCCATCATCGTCACTGCGCAGGCAGATATTGATCTTGCGGTGCGTGATGTGGTTACTTCTGCTTTCGGTCACGCAGGTCAGAAGTGTTCGGCTGCCTCGCTCGTCATCCTTGTGGGATCCGCGGGATACTCCAGGCGCTTCCAGCGTCAGCTGGTTGACGCGGTGCGTTCGCTTAACCTCGGTTTCCCCTGGGAGTTGGACGCACAAATGGGACCGTGTGTGGAGGAGCCGAAGGGCAAACTTCTCCGGGGTCTCACTGAACTTGATCCGGGTCAGCGGTGGATTCTCAAACCCCAACATATCGAGGGGAACCTGTGGAGTCCCGGTGTTCGCGCCGGCGTTATGCCGGGCAGTGAGTATCACTTGACCGAGTATTTCGGCCCCATTCTGGGAGTGATGCGAGCGAACACGCTGGAGGAGGCCGTTGCGTACCAGAACGCGGTGGAATTTGGCCTGACGGCGGGTTTGCACTCGCTTGATCCGGATGAAATCCGCTATTGGCTGGACAATGTGCATGCCGGAAATGTCTATATCAACCGCACCATTACAGGTGCCATCGTGCAGCGCCAACCATTTGGTGGGTGGAAACGCTCCAGCGTGGGCTCCGGTGCCAAGGCGGGCGGCCCGAACTATCTCTACGGGCTTGGCCATGTTGAGCCAGACTTTGGCGGCGAACTTCCCGTCAAGGTACATCTGGCGAGCAAGCCGCTGCGGGAGGCACGAGCCGTTGCCAAGACGATGTCCGTGGTAGATCAGGATCGTTTCGTGAAGATTGTGCGAGGCTTGGACACCGCTTTGGCGAACGAGTTTCTCGTGGGACACGATCCCTCTAACCTCCAGGTGGAGAAGAACGTCTTCCGTTACCGGCCTTTCCCCAACGTGGTGATCCGCCTCGCCGCTGATCGACCGGTGGGAGATTTGTTGGCCCTTGTGTCGGGGGCCGTGGCTGTGGGGGCAAAGCCGGTTATTTCCACTGCACTTCCTGTGTCCAAGCAGATGGCCGAGTACTTTGCCGAGTATGAGCTCAAGGTGGTGCGTGAGACCGAGGATGAGTTCGAAAGCTACATGGGATCGCACGCCACTAACCGGGAAGGCGTTCGGGTCCGCATGATTGGTGGGAACAGTGTGGAACTAGCCAAGGCGGTGCGCGGCAGTGTGGATGTTGCCATCTACGATGAGCCTGTTACTCCATGTGGTCGTGTGGAAATTCTGCCCTTCGTCCAGGAGCAGGCCGTCTCTGCCACCAACCATCGATTCGGAAATCCGACGAAGCTCCTTGATGGGGTGCTCTGAGTGCCCGTAGTCTCTGAGCCGGCTGAGTGTGTGTCTTGGACTCCTGAAAACAGGAAATAACGAGTGGTGGGGGGCCGATCCGTGAGGATCGGCCCCCCACCACCTTGCTTCATCGACTTGTTTTTTATCGACCACTTTGTCGACGACGGCGTCCCGTACATAGGATCGGCTCCCACCCTTTCGGGTTTTCCCGAATGGTAGTTTCCGGATGGCTTGGTGTGACAGTGGCGGAAACACGCCTACGGTTAATATATGCAGCAAGATACCGAGCCCTTCGACATCCCGGGTGGAGGCCGTCCATTGGCGGGCGGAAGTAACCAACGGCCAGTGGCTACTCACGACACGCAACCCACTGATGTTTTGCCTATGCCAATTGACGGCCAGGTAACGCAGACGGATGCTCATCGGTCCACGGACATGTTCCGTTCTGAGCCGGGTACACCGGTGACGATGAACATGGATGTCCCACTGGCGCACACGGTCCCCACCGCGGCGACTGCCCCAATAGCAGGTACGGTTCCCACCGCGGCGACTGCCCCAATGATTGGTTCCCCGGTGCCTAATTCCCCACACCCTAAGCCTCAAGAAGCCAAACGCCGCCGTTTGCCGCTTCTTGTGCTATCCCAGAGCAGCGTGGACAGGCGCACGCTCATGTGGTCCATCATGCACCTGGGGACGCTTGGTATTGTCGGTTCCGCGGTTGTCGCCGTCGTCGCTCTCCTCACCTTCTTTGGAATTATTGGCATGGCCTTTCTCGGCCTTGGCGTTTTCCTTCTTATTGGTGCGTTGTACACGGTCTACGCGTTTGCGTCGGTGGAGATTGAACGAGCGCACGGTCTCTACGGTCTTGATGTCCCTCCACTTGCACGGGTCCGAGGCGAAGGAGATGGCTTCGGCCCATTCCTGAAAATGGCGTGGAGCCAATTCCAGGACGTGAGGATGTGGCGCTCCTTCTTAAGCTTCGCAGTTTCCTCACTTCTCGGAATCCTTCTGCTTATCGTCGTATGGTGGGTGGGCGACGCCATGTTCACCGTCTTCTCAGTATTCGACGGGCGCCCTGTCTTCACGCTACTTTTTGGCCGAGTCTCAGGATTCTGGGGCACGATCTCCTCGCTCATCATTCTTCTTCTTGCTGGTCCAGCAATTATCGGACTTGGATTGCTACAGGGCGTCGTCGTTCGAAATCTTGCGGTCCTTCCCAGCCGCGCTTCCCTCAACCAGGCCGTCCAAGCGAAGACGGTACAGCGTGAGGGGGCTGTCCGTGCTGCGGATCTTGAGCGCACGCGTATTGAACGCGACCTGCACGACGGCGTCCAACCCCGCCTCGTTTCGGTGGCCATCAGTCTTGGCATGGCACAGAAGAAGATTGATTCGGATCCCAAGGCGGCAAAAGAGCTGGTCGCGGAGGCGCACGTGTCAATCAAGGCGGCGATTACGGAGCTGAGGCAACTTGCCCGTGGGATTCATCCCTCGGTTCTTGATGACCGCGGCCTTGATGCCGCTCTCTCCGCCCTCGCGGGGCGCTCGCATATTCCGGTGACGATGGACGTACGGATGGAGGAACGGGAAAATCTCATCGCGGATGAAGAGATCTCTGCCGGATTTCGCGACGCCGAAGCCGCCGTTTACTTCGCCATCGCGGAGTCTCTCACCAATGCGGCGAAGCACTCTCGGGCCGGCGAATGCCGCGTCGTCGTCCGATTGCGCGACGTCAACTCGCCGATTCCGGTGCTGTGGGCGCGCGTTGAAGATAACGGTGTCGGCGGTGCCGAAATCATTCCGGGTGGGGGACTCGATGGTATCTGCAATCGAGTCCTTGCCGCGGGAGGCACCAGCAGTTTTGTTAGCCCGATCGGAGGGCCGACGGCCCTGGAAGTGAGCGTGCCATGCGCGTCCTGATTTGTGAGGATTCGGTTCTGCTGCGTGAGGGGATCGTGCGCCTACTGGAGGATGAAGGGCACGAGGTTGTGGCCGCGCTTCCGGATACCACCGATCTGGCCGAACGCGTTGCCCTTGACGATCCCCAACTATGTATTCTTGACGTTCGGCTACCACCCACGTTTAAGGACGAGGGCATCAAAGCTGCGCTGCTGCTGCGTAGGTCGCGCCCAAGTCTCCCGATCCTCGTGCTTTCGCAGTACGTCGAAGAACGGTATGCCGCTGAACTCATTTCGGCCGACGGCGGCGCCCTCGGCTATCTCCTTAAAGATCGTGTAGCTGATGTGGCCGAGTTCCTTGAATCCGTTGAACTCATCGGAACCGGATCAACAGTGTTCGATCCCGAGGTCGTTGCGCAGCTGATCTCGCGTCAACGCCGTAACAACCGCATGCAAAGCCTCACCGAGCGTGAGCGTTCCGTGCTGGCGCTCATCGCCGAAGGAAAGTCGAATCAGGCGATTGCGCAGATTCTTTACGTGTCGCCGGCGTCGGTCGAAAAGTACATCACCTCTATCTTTCACAAGTTGGGGCTCGAACGCGATGACTCGGGGAACCGCCGTGTGCTTGCAGCCCTTGCCCACCTCGAAAATGCCGAATAGGAGCCACCAATGGAGATCACTACACCCAGGCGACGTGGGCCCGGACTGCGCCTTGAGATTGGGGTTGTCGGAGCAGTTATCTTGGCGCTCGTTTTGATGGTTGGAGCGGCCCAGGGTATCGGACACCTGACGAGCCGCCAGTGGGCCCAGATGGAGGAAGCGGGTAGCTGGCCCGATGTGAATGAATACATGCATGATGGGAGTGTGACCCTGAAGAACGGATCGTCGTGGCTCGATGCCACCGATCTCTACGAGGTTGATGTGACCACCGATGGCGCTGATTTCGAGATCCGATATGTGGATACGAATAGTGCGACGCTCGATGTTGAAGGAGAGACCAGACCAAATCAACAGTGGGTTCTCCAGCGTGAGGGTCAACGCCTTACTGTTTCTGTGCAATGGGATCCTGAGAGCCAGTTAGGTGGCACTGATGCGGTCCTTGAGGGAGGAACAGATGTTGGGTCCGCGGCAATGGGGGAGGCGGCAGCCTCTGAGCAAGCTTCGCCGCCTATGGACGCCGATCCGGTCGCTGGTCCCACTGATACTCCGACTGCCGACTCAACCGCTAGTGCCACTGCTGACCCGAGTGCCGATCCGGCTGTTCACCCCACTGCTACTGCCAGTGATCAATCAACTCCGCAAGCCGATGGCACCACGCCTCAGCCCGCCGAGACTCCACCGACAGATACCGGTGAGCCAAAACTCGCTCAGGTGACGTTGACTCTTCCTGAGTCACTCCGCAGTGAGTCTGGAACGAATACCTATCGTGTGCTGGGTGGCTCATTGACGACGGCGAAGTCGTTTGGCGCCACGAATGTGATTCTTCTTGGAGGTGCAGCCAATATTGGCGGTGAGGCCAGGTACTTTAGCGCGAAAGTGGCGAGTGGGACGCTCGAGTTCTCTCTCAACGATTCTGAATCCATTGATTTGGACGTCTCCGGCGATGCATCGATTACTGGCGAGTTCGCTGGGTTTGGCCCACAGTACCTCTACACTCTTCTCAATGGAGGAGCCATGGACCTCACGCTCTCCAAGGATATGACGAGTTACGAGGTGAGGGTCGACAACCAATTCGGTGAGCTCAATAATCTGCTCAAGGATTCTGCCAACGCCCAAGGCAACCAGTACCCAGAATTGGTTATTGAGGGAAGCATGACGGGAGGTTCGCTGACCCTGCGTTAATAAGGGTGGCGAGCAATCTAGATCGCCTGACGCAGCGCCTTGCGTGCCCGCGAGACCTCGCGCGGAGAATCCACCCCGAGAAGAGCGACCAGCTCAGGGGTGGATTCCCCGTTGTTGGTGTCCGGATGAGTGATAGCACTGGACTCGCTAGCCACAGGAGTAAACCACCGCATTACCCAGCCGCGTCGTGTCTCCTCAAACTCGGGGGTAACACCTACTGGAACCTCGCCAACCAGGGCGATCTCGTGCCCGAACTGGGTGGAGAACACTTCCGGGGCATCGAGGGCGGTGGGGCGCGGCGTGCCGGTGAGGTGCGCCGCGGCCCGTGTGGCGTCAGCCAGCGCCTGCGTCCAGTGTCCGCCAAAGCGCCAGGCACCACCCGCGCCACTCGATTCACCACCCGCACTATTGCTGGACTCACCACCCGCTTCCGGGTTGCCCACTGGGGCCTCGCCACACCACATGTCCGCGCAATCCCCCACGGCATACAGGCCTTCAATTGGCGTGCCGTTCGTATCACATACCTGGGCGTCCAGCGTGGTGACGAGTCCGCCGCGGGGCGAACGCGCACCAAAAGTTAGAAAATCGACAGCCGGACGCGCACCCGTGGCCTGCACTAAAACGTCACACTCACCGCCGGGATATTCCGCCCCAAACACAACCTCGATTCCGGCATCGCGGAACCACAGCCCCCACACTTTGTCGACGCTCCCGCCGAAGGTGCGATTGAGGAAATGCGGCGACGCTTCCCACACCTTGACACGAGCGCCGCGTTCGGCGGCGGCATAAGCGATCTCGGTCCCGATCCAACCGGCACCAACGATATGAACCTCGGAGCCGGACACAATCGAAGCGGACAGCGCGGCGGCGTCGTCGACAGTATAAAGGACCTGCGCGCCATCAATGGTGGCGTGCGGGGCAGCACCTGTGGCGATAACAAGCGCATCGACGCACTGGCCGTTCACCCACCAGCAGCCATCGCGCTCAACCTCGAGCGCGGCTTCCGAAAAAACGGTGACGGCGAGTTCGTCCAGGTCCCCGAGGCCGTCGTCGGCCAGCGGGTGTTCATACTCGCCAAAAAGCTCCTTGGAGAGAGGCGGACGATCGTAAGGCTCGTGTCCCTCGGCGTCCCACGCGTAAATCGTCCCGGTGAAACCGGCCGCGCGTAACTGTGCCGCGCAACGCAGCCCGGCAATGCCCGTCCCAATGATTCCGATTCTCTGCATCCCACAATGCTAAACGTTGCGACGCCCGTAAACATAGACGAAGAAGGCGATTAACCGTCAGCTTTCTCTCCTTTGTGACCCCATGTGCGCTTGATAAAGTAAAGCGTGGTCAATCAACGAGTCCCCAGTGACTGGATATACGTCGCCGCCGTGTTGTGGCTGGTGTGCGTGACGGCGCTCGCGTTTATGGTGTCCGCTGTTGTCGCAGTGCGTATTTTGGCTGCAAGCATGGTGATTATTGGTCTGGCGCGCGCGGCTCTTCCCGCCGGAATTATTCCGACGGTGCGCAGTCGTGTTTTCGATGTCAGCGTTTACATGCTTTTGGCGAGTGTTCTCGCGTACCTCTCCTCGTGGGCGGCTATCCCCGTTGTCATGTAGGAACTGCGAACGCGCCGGAATGTCTGCGCCACACGGTGGCGATATTTCCGACAAGAATCCTCGACCATTCCCTTCAACAAGAAAACGAAAGTGGACCCCCTTAATTTAGTTTTTGTCCTCCTCTTCATCCTCATTGGCGGTATTTTCTCTGCCTCCGAGATGGCTCTGGTTTCGCTGCGTTCCTCGCAAATTGACGAGATGGCGCGTCAGAGCAAGGCTGGTGCCGCAGTTAAGCGGCTCACCTCCAACTCCAACAACTTCCTCTCCGCCGTTCAGATTGGCGTGACCGTCGCAGGATTCTTCTCGGCGTCTTTTGGTGCCGCTCAGATTGCACCCGCGGTCTCGCCGCTGCTTGAGGGGCTTGGTCTCGGTTCCGGCGCCGCATCAACAATTGCATTCGTTGGCGTCACCATCGTCATCGCGTACCTTTCCATCATTCTTGGTGAGCTGGTGCCTAAGCGTATTGCCATGCAGTCCGCGGAAGCTGTCGCGCTCATTGTTGTTCGCCCCCTCTCGTTTATTACCTGGCTGCTTCGCCCGGTTATCTGGTTCCTTGGCGTCTCTACGGACGTGGTCCTGCGCCTTTTCGGCCGTGACCCCGAAGAACAACGCGAAGCGATGAGTTCCGCCGAGCTACGTATCTTTATGTCCAACCAGGACACGATCACGTCCGCGGAACGAAACATGGTGGTGGACATGCTTTCTGTGGGCGACCGCCAGATTCAGGAAGTCATGACACCTCGCACCGAGGTGGAATTCCTTTCCGCCGAGATGTCGATTGCGCAGGCGCATCGTCAGGTGTCCACGTTGGAGCACTCGCGTTATCCGGTCCGTCGCGGGGATTCCGACGACGACGTCATCGGCTTCCTTCACGTTCGCGATCTGATTGCACCAGCCCCGTCCGTGTCGACAGTGGAGGAGCTTGCCCGCCCCATCATGTCTTTTCCTACAGGTAAGGCCGTGTTGGATGCCCTCGCTGAGATGCGTGATCAGCACGAACACATGGCCCTTGTGATTGACGAGTACGGCGGTGTGGACGGGATCGTGACTTTAGAGGATCTTCTTGAAGAATTCGTCGGTGAGATTCGTGACGAGTACGACCGTGAGACGCCCAAGGTCATCAATCGCGGAGAAAACCATGCGATCAGCGGCCTGACCAACCGTGCCGAAGCGGAAAAGATCTTTGGCAAGGAATTGCCGGAGGGACCGTTCGATACGCTCGCGGGATTCGTCGTCGACAGAATAGGCAGAATGCCGGAAGTTGGTGACGAAGTGACATGGGATGACGTGGTGTTGACGGTGGCAAAACTCGATGCGCGCCGCATTGAGTGGCTCACAGTAAAAGAGGCCCCTCAGGGCACCGTTGATGAGGTACTGGGCGGCTCCGCGTAGTCGATCTGACGCTTGACGGCGGTGGGAAAACACGTGTTGGCTTCATGGTCAGACCGTGCGCTCTCACCGCCGTTTCGTCATAAAATTCGCGTCCAAAGCGCGTCAATGCGCGCAAAATATCTTGATGTCGAGTAATCTTCGGAGAGAAGTGCTTGCATCAACAGTGACGGCACAACCGACGTGGAAGGAGTGCGCATGGCAAAGATCAAGGTTGCCGGGCCCGTTGTGGAGCTCGATGGCGATGAGATGACGCGCATCATTTGGCAGGATATTCGGGACCGGCTTATTCATCCGTATCTTGACGTGGATCTGCGGTACTACGATCTGTCGATCCAGAACCGTGACGCCACCGACGATCAGGTGACCATTGATGCCGCGAACGCCATCAAGGAGCATCACGTCGGTGTCAAGTGCGCCACGATCACACCCGACGAGGCACGCGTCAAGGAATTCGACCTCAAGAAGATGTGGCGCAGCCCTAACGGCACCATTCGCAACATCCTCGGTGGGGTTGTGTTCCGTGAGCCGATTATCATCTCGAACATTCCCCGCCTCGTTCCTGGCTGGACCAAGCCGATCGTTATCGGCCGTCACGCCCATGGCGACCAGTACAAGGCCACCGACTTCAAGGTTCCTGGCGCCGGTACCGTGACCATCACGTACACCCCCGAGGACGGCTCCGAGCCGATCGAGATGGAGATCTGCAAGATGCCCGAGGGCGGCGGCATCACCATGGGGATGTACAACTTCAACGAGTCGATCCGCGATTTCGCGCGCGCCTCGTTCAACTACGGCCTGCTCCGCAACTACCCGGTGTACCTCTCCACCAAGAACACCATCCTCAAGGCCTATGACGGTGCCTTCAAGGATTTGTTCCAGGAAGTCTTCGACGCCGAGTACAAGGAGCGTTTCGAAGAAGCTGGCCTCACCTACGAGCACCGCCTCATTGACGACATGGTCGCTGCGGCCATGAAGTGGGAGGGTGGCTACGTCTGGGCCTGCAAGAACTACGACGGCGATGTTCAGTCCGATACCGTTGCCCAGGGCTTCGGTTCGCTCGGTCTTATGACCTCCGTGCTCATGACTCCGGATGGCCAGACGGTTGAGGCCGAGGCTGCTCACGGCACCGTGACCCCCCATCACCGCCAGCATCAGCTCGGTAACACCACCGCCCCCTACCCGATCGC
>RRZT010629046.1_pt1 | contig 24060 bp, 23 predicted proteins | sample 2165551 | NCBI WGS metagenome assembly RRZT01 (sample SAMN10456910, study PRJNA506462) | wastewater metagenome | biome: wastewater; feature: sludge; material: wastewater sludge; isolation source: wastewater sludge with Escherichia coli K12::gfp cells carrying plasmid... | place: USA: Moscow, Idaho... | reverse complement strand
CCTGCTGACTTATCAGTTGTCGCATAAATTCTTGATGCGGCTTCCTCACCATATTTCTCTTCCATAAATTGGCGAATTAACCTAAATGCGAGTGCTGTTTCTGTTGTAGTACCTGATTTTGAAATCACGTTTACAGAAACTTCTTTGTCTTGAATGTATTCTAAAACTCTCACAATTGCTGTTGATGAAAATGTATTTCCAACATAAATAACTTCTAAGTCTTGTTTTGCATAAGGTCCTTGAATCATATCAATGGCAGCTCTTGCGCCTAAGTATGAACCTCCAATACCCACAACTAATAAAACGTTTGAATTTTCTTGGATTTTCTTTGCGGCGACTTTAATACGATCATATTCTTCTTTATCATATGTATTGGCCCAATCTACCCAACCTAAATAATCATTACCTTTCCCAGTTTTATCATGGATCATTCTGTGGATTCTAGATACCTCATTTTGATAAGATAATACATCCTCTTCTAAAAGTGCATGACTTAAATCTACTTTAACCATTTCCATCATCCTTTCTTCTAACCATTTTGGTAAGTGTTTCTCTATGGTTTTAAAACCAATTTCATGTTTTGGCAGTAGCGGTCTTTTTTTATCGACCTTATATTGACTGCGTTTCTTTCTGTGCGAATAATTCAAAGCTTTGAGTGATAGTCTGAGTTGTGTCCCTTGTTTATCGATGTCTATCACTTTCGCAATGACCTTCTCACCTTTAGAAACAAAATATTCTATATCACGAACAAATTCATCAGATATTTCAGAAATATGAATCAAACCTGAAGTCGTATCATCGATACTCACAAAGGCGCCATAGGGCTTAATTCCCGTGATGGTTCCTTCTATAATTTGTCCGATTTTAAATCTCTTGTCCATCTCATTACCTCTTATCCTTTTCTATTATACCATAAGCTTTAATGTGTGGTATAATTGTTTTCTAAGAAGGTGTTTTTAATGAAAATTTACTACGTATTACTTAGTGCGATCATATCAAATTTTTTAGCACAAGCTTTAAAACCACTCTTTCATTACATTCGTACTGGAGAAAGAAATTTTGGTATGTTTTTTGAAAGTGGCGGCTTTCCCAGTTCACATACTTCCATGGTTGTCGCACTCACATTTGCGATTGCCTACAAAGAAGGTTTTGATTCCAACACATTTTTTATCTCAGCTGTGTTTTCACTGATTACCATTTATGATGCCGCGAATGTGCGATACTACGCGGGCCAAAATATTGCGATTACACGACAACTCATTCATGATATTGAAGCACTAACACAAACCAAACTCAGTGATCCTGTTTATCTTATGAAGTTTAAAACAGTACTGGGCCATAAATGGATTGAAGTTTTTGGTGGTATTGTCCTTGGGATCAGCGTCCCAAGTGTTTTATATTTTATGTTATAAGAAGGTGTTTTTATGGATTTAGAAAAAAAGATTGTACTGACACTCAATCGCATCAGACCTTATATTCAAGGTGATGGTGGCGATATTGAGTTTGTGAGTTTTGATAGAGAAACAGGCGTTGTGGTGGTCAAACTCTTAGGCGCTTGTGTTGGATGTCATCTTGTGGATTTCACGCTTAAAGGTGGCGTTGAAGCCTTACTCATGGATGAAATTCCTGAAGTGACAGAAGTCATTACAGAAGACACTTATTTATTTGGTACATAACAAAAAAACCGCGTGATGCGGTTTTTTTAGGCCAGTATTTTATTTTTAAGGGTATGATACTTTTCTGTTTGATAAACAACACTTTGGTTCTCTTGACCAAATCCCACTTTAGAAACTCGAATAATGGGTGGTGTTTGGATGCGTTTAAACGCTGCACCATTGAGTGTTCTGATAATCCACTCCAAATCGTCAATGAAAAGTCTTGGATCATCCAGCTTATACTGTTTGATATATTTTCCAAAGCTTGTTGCAAAAATACTTTTATCTAAATACATCTCTAAAACATCTTCAATTGAATGAGATAAAAGATAAACAATGAGATTGTCATGATAACCCCATTTAAATGGGTCAAATTGCCCTTCTGAAAGTTCTGCACTGGGCGCAAAATCCCAAGTAATTGTATCTTCTGTAACAATGGGGATTAAGTTATGGGGAATCACTTCTTCTTCAAAAACTTCATTAATTTCTAAGGCAAGTTTCCCTACTTCCATTTTTGTGAGATCACCCAATATGGATAAAGCACCAATCGCATCCCCATATAAAGTTGCATAACCAAGGGCTGTTTCTATTTTATTTCCGTTATTACAAACAACACCGTTTCGAAGTGAAGCAACACTCATCAATGTATGTCCACGAAGTCTTGCTTGTATGTTTTCATAACTCAAGCCTTCAACTTTTTCATAACCCACTTCATTGAGACTTTTAATGGTGCCTTCAACCATATGTCTGATGGGAATTTCTTCAAAACTGACATTCAGTTTTTTGGCTAAGTGATAGGCATTGGACAATGTAATATCACGCGTAAAGTCACCTGGCATCGTAATCCCATGAACACGCTCTTCCCCTAACGCTAAAGTGAGCAGTCCCAGTGACACTGAACTATCAAGGCCACCTGATACACCCACAAGCCATGTTGGTTTGAAACTGAGGTGTTCTTCATCAAAGAATTCAATGATGGGTAAGATAAAGGGTAAAATATCATCCGTTGGTACATTGAGATATTCCACAATATGATGGGTATCTTGAATCAAGAGCTCTTCTTCAAAGACATTATTCGCTTGGGCTAAGAAGCCTTCATAATCAAAACCACTGTTTCCCCATAGTCCAAAGACTTCATCTTTGGTGTTATAAATTCCCACACCACTCACTAGAATACTATTTTTATAAAACTCTTGTTTTCTATCATGGGCATAAGTATTTGATGTGAGGAAGATGGTGTTTCCTTTATACTCATCAAGTGAGACAGTGTATGTATCATTTTCTATTTCTATGTCGAAATCTTGTTTTTTCGACTTAAAGAAATGATGTTCAAAGCGCGATAGATTCAAGTTTGATTTATACCCAACAGAAACAATTTCTCTATTATAAGCATGATATGAAGCATTATAAAGTCCATCTTCATAATCGTAGCTTCCAAAGATGATGTGGATATCATTACTCAGCGCAGTAATCTGCTTGTTGAAGTCTAACACTTCATCAATATATGCTTGAGTTAAACTGCGACTTCCCACATAGGTCCCAGGAATGCTGAGCTCTGGGAAAATAATGAGTTCAACATCTTGTGCTTTAGCGTCTTCAATAAAATTTTTCATTTTATCGAAGTTATGTTTCGGATTGTTTGATTTAACCCTGATTTGTCCTAAGGCAATTTTCATACTTTTCACTTCCTTGTTTGTAGATAACGTGCATACGCAAAGACTGAAGCAGCACCTTGTGTGCTTAAAGCCATGCGGTTTTCATAATCTAAACGTACAAAATCATCACTTAACTCTAAGACACTCTTAGAAAGCCCACGCAGTGCGCCTCCTAAATTAATACAGACTTTCTCATCAAATGTATATTCAGGTAATGAGTGACTGTTTTCTTGTCGGTGTGCAGAGATGATTGAGAATCTATTTGTTTTAAGTGTTTTTAAATCTTGCACCAAATCATCACTTTGAAGCCACAGAATTTTTTCACTCCCACCTGCACTGGCACGAATGAGTTTTGCTTCATGTTCATAAAAGTCATAAGCAGGCGTAATGAGTGCATCAAAACCTAAAGATGAAATCGTACGCAGTATTTCCCCTAAGTTAAATGGATCACTGACCCCTTCAATACACATGATTGACTTTGCGTTTTGTGAGATCGCTTCAATGGAATCTGAATTTCTTTTAGAGACTTCTATCGCAAACCCGCCATGAGAGTTTGTTTGGGTGAGTTCATCTAAGAATTCACGTGATACACGTTTTAAGGGGGCATCTTTTACTTGTGAGAGAATATAACGTGTTTCTTTATCTTTTTTAGAATCTAAAATATAGACCTGATGGATGTGCCTTTTTCTATTTTCTAAAATTGCTTTAACACTCACTTTTCCCACAACGATCATTGTTTTACTCATTATCTTCTCCATCAGTCATTTCTTTTTCAACAACTGTTTTTACAATGGTTTCAAATTCATCGAAATCTTCGATGTACTCTAAACTTCTCACCACAAATAACACATCATCCACATTGCTTGAGAATGTTTCAAAAATTAAACGGGTGATCCCTTTTGACTTCATTTTATCATATTCTTTAATATGAGAGATGATTTTATCTGAATACTCATGGGTTCCATGGGGGTCACTTAGATAAAATGGTGCATCTTTTTCTTTTGTATGTGTGTGTTTAAATCGATTCCCAAAAAAGTGCATACCTTTTTTAATATGATTGATTTCACCTTCTAAGTGTCTTGGTGATGCAAACCATACTTCTTCAATCTTATGATCTATAAGTGTATCAAGCATTGCTTGTGATACTTTATTACTTTCAAAGTTATAAATAATCTTTAAATCTAAATCCAATTCTTCTACAGAACTTAAGACATCCAAATCTGTAAAGATAAAATGATCAAGGCCTGCATCAAAAAGATGCTTGATTTCATGTTTAAGCTGTTCAAGTTCTGATGTTTTGAAATCACGATTATAAAGTGCAAATACAGGAATTTTTTCATGTGTTTCGATGATTTCTTCTAAGTCAAAAACAGATGCTTGTGCTTTTGCGCCAAAGTATGTTCCCATCATGACAGCATCCACACCATTACTGATGTAATTATCAATTTCAATTAAACGTTCTAAGGGTAATATTTTCTCCATTTGTCTCTCCTTTTAAAAAGGCCCTCATTTGAAGGCCACTTTATTTAAACTTGATGAAAGGCCCAGCCACAGTAAACAATCAGTAAATCTAAAAATCCACCGTTTAAACCAATCAAATTTAAGATATCTTTGAATTCTTTTACTTCAAACCATTTTAGTTGAACCCCAAAAATAAAGACGACAACTAAAGAAATGATGACCTTTCCAAGCCAACGATTATTACGTTTTGCGTTAGGAGCAAGGAAAAATCCAATGATTAAAAGCATCAACATATAAATAAACTTTAAGAAAATATGATGTCTTCCTGGAATCACACCTTCAATAAAACGATAAAAAATGGCACCCACTAAGATTGCGGCGAGTGCTTTCCATGTATTTTTCATGAATCAGTCCCCTTCATTTTAATGTTTAATTTAACACCCACATAATACCCTAAAGGTGGCATAACACACGATAGCATCCACCATAAGGAATAAAGTTGTGCATCACTGAGTTTAATCATATAGGTACCATACCAAGGATTCACAATTAAGTAGAAAATCATGATATTGCGATTAAAGAAAGTTAAAGATAAATAATAAACGATCGCATATACACTCAGTAATATTAAAAATAAAATTATATTGGGCCACGCAATGACCATATTTAACTTTTTTCTTTCTTTATACAGATTTGCATAAATCCATCCCGCAAGCATAAATGATAAAAAATCCAAAGTTAGTAAACCACCGATTTGCACGCCCAAAGGATATCCTTTTAAATATTTAAAAATTGGATGACCCAAGCGGTAACTTAATAAATGTATGACACTATAAGCAACGTGAATCAATATGAAATGTATGAGAAGTTTTTTAATTATTTTTCGTCTTTCCATATCGTCCCTCTTTCTATGTCCTACATTATAACATGTTTTTATGTTTTATAAACATACTATCTCCTAATTAGAAGAAGCGCTATTTCTTGTCAATCGCATGTTTGTATGCATGATCAATAACATCCTTACCCACAAAAGCACTCACCATCATAATCAAAGTAGACTTTGGAAGATGGAAATTTGTGATAATCCCGTCTACAGCACTGAATGTATATCCAGGATAAATAAAGATACCACTTTCACTTTCTTCTTGTTGGAATTTATTGAATTTATTAAAGTTTGTTTCTAAAGTACGCACGCTGGTTGTCCCCACCGCCACAATACGACGCCCTTCTTCTTTAGCCTTATTTAAAACATCTGCAGTTTCTTTAGATATTTTATAACGTTCTTTGTGCATGGTGTGTTCTAAAACATCATCCACTTTAACAGGTCTGAAAGTCCCCAGTCCCACGTGTAATGTGACTGTTACAATTTCAATCCCTTTGTTTCGAATTTTTTCTAAGAGATCTTGTGTAAAGTGAAGTCCCGCAGTGGGTGCTGCAGCACTTCCCAAATCTTTTGAGTAAACCGTTTGGTAACGATCTTTATCTTCAAGTTTTTCATGAATATAAGGTGGCAGTGGCATCTCTCCAAGTTGATCAAGAATTTCTAAGAAAATCCCTTCATAAATAAACTCAAAGTGACGCACCCCTTCTTCACCAATCTGAATACATTTTGCCTTCAGTAAGCCATCCCCAAAAGAAACGATAGTTCCAAGTTTTACAACACGGGCATTTCCAACAAGACACTCTGCACTGTCATGATTCATGTTGAGAATTAAGACTTCAACATGGGCTCCAGTTTCTTCCTTGATACCAAAAAGTCTTGCAGCCAAGACTTTTGTATCATTTAATACTAAAACATCATCTTCATTCAGATAATCAATCACATCATAAAAATGTTTGTCTTCTAAACTGAAATCATCCACCACCAAAAGTTTTGATGTTTCACGGTTTTCTAGAGGTGTTTGTGCAATGAGGGATTCAGGTAAATCAAAATTAAAATCTTCAACCTTCATTTTAAAACCCCTTGTCATTGACATGTTCGATGCCAAACTTTTCATAGACTTCATGTTTCAATTCTAAGAAACGATCTTCTTTAATGGCTTCACGAATGTCTTCCATAAGACTGAGTAAATAACGTAAGTTATGAATGGATAAAAGGCGTGCACCCAATCCCTCATTGGTACGGAATAAATGTCTTAAGTAAGCACGAGAGTAATTTGTACATGTCTCACAGTCACACTTTGGATCTAAAGGTCCAAAGTCATATTCATATTTCTTATTTTTAATGTTGATGCGACCTTCTGATGTCATCATGGCGCCATGTCTTGCATTACGTGTGGGTAAAACACAGTCAAACATGTCTACACCACGCTCTACTCCTTCAAAAATACCATTGACACTGCCCACTCCCATTAAGTAGCGTGGTTTGTCTTCTGGTAAATGAGCAATTGAGTATTCAATCATTTTATTCATGACATCTTTGGGTTCACCCACTGATGTACCCCCGATTGAATAGCCCGGAAAATCCATCTCTACAAGTTTTTGAGCAGATAAAGCACGTAAGTCCTCAAATTCTCCCCCTTGAACAATCCCAAATAAAGCTTGGTCTTCAGGTCTTCCATGGGCTTCTTTTCCACGTTTTGCCCAGCGTAAGGTACGCTCAACACTTTGTTTCATGTAGTCATGTGTTGCAGGGTACGGTGGACATTCATCAAAACTCATGATGATATCTGCACCCAAATCATTTTGAATTTGAATGGCTTTCTCTGGTGATAAAAAGAGTTTATCCCCATTCAAGTGATTTCTAAAGTGAACCCCTTCTTCAACGATTTCGCGCATTTTAGAAAGTGAGAACACTTGAAAACCACCACTGTCTGTTAAAATTGGGCCATTGTAGTTCATAAATTTATGTAAACCACCCGCTTGTTTGATGACATCTTCACCAGGTCTTAACCACAAGTGATATGTATTACTTAAAATCACTTGTGATTTGATGTTATAAAGATCTTCCACAGATCCATGTTTTACAGTCGCAAGAGTTCCTACTGGCATAAACATGGGCGTTTCAACACTCCCATGTGGGGTTTCTAATGTACCCGTTCTTGCGTTTGTATTACTGGATTTATGGTGCAAAGTTAATTTAATTGGTGACATTAAACTGAACTCCTTCTTGATTGTTGTTTTCTTTCATGACTCTTCAAATACATTTTTCTTAAACGAATGTGATTTGGAGTCACTTCTACCAATTCATCATCACGAATAAACTCTAAAGCATATTCTAAAGTGACGGGAATGGGTGGGGTAAGTTTCATGGTTTCTTCTCGACCCGTTGAACGCATACCAGTTGCTTTTTTAAAGTTGGTTGGGTTGACTTCCATATCCATATTACGGGCGCTGACACCTATAATCATTCCTTCATAAACTTCGGTTTGTGGTGTAATGAAGAATTGTCCACGCTCTTGTAAGTTAAAGATTGAGTAAGTCATGGCTTTACCATTATCAATGGATACCATGGAACCATTTTGTCTTGTAGGTACAGTACCTTTTTTAGGTTCATAACCTGCAAGTTTTCTAATCATGACCCCTTCACCGTGGGTCATGTTGATAAAGTCTCCTCTAAATCCAATGAGACCACGAGTCGGTACTTTCCAGTATTGTTTGACTTGGTTTCCTTTTGTTTCCATATCGACAAGATCACCTTGTCTTAGGTTCATTTGCGAAATAATGGTACCACTGTAGTTTTCTGGAATTTCAAAGACAACTTCTTCTACAGGTTCATAAGTACGACCATCAATTTCTTTAGTAATAACTTGTGGTTTTGAAATCGCAAGTTCATAATTTTCACGTCTCATATTTTCAATGAGAATAGATAAATGAAGTTCTCCACGACCTGATACTTTAAAGACATCGGCTGATTCAGTTGGTTCAACGCGCAGACCAACGTTTACTTCAAGCTCACGTTCAAGTCTTTCTTTAATATTTCTTGAGGTAATGTATTTACCATCTTGTCCCGCAAAAGGTGAAGCATTAACCATAAAGTTCATGGTTAAGGTTGGCTCTTCAATACTGATGGGTGGCATGGGTAGAATATTATCTGGATTATTCAGCGTGTCTCCAATTGAAATATCAGAAATTCCTGAAATAAGTACAATGTCGCCACTGTATGCTTTATCCACTTCAATTCTATTTAAACCACGGTAGTTATAAAGGTGGCTGATTTGTCGTCTGTCAATTTTTCCATCGTTATCCACAACACTGATCCACTCACCTTTTGAAAGGGTACCTGAAAATAAACGGCCAATTCCAATACGTCCAACATATGAATCATATGCTAAACTTGAAATTTGCATTTGAAGTGGCGCTTCATTTTTGTCTGGGTAGCTTTCTGTGTGTTTGATGATCGTTTCAAATAAAGGTTTGATGTCTTCATTGGTATCATCAAGATTGTATTTTACAACCCCTTCTCTGGCTTTTCCATAAAGAATTGGGAATTCTAATTGTTCGTCTGTCACTTCTAGTTCCATGAATAACTCATAAACAAGATCAATGACTTCTTCCACACGTGCATCTTGTTTATCAATTTTATTAATAAGCAAAATTGGTTTTAAGCCTTGTTCAAGTGCTTTACTGAGCACAAAACGTGTTTGAGGCATGGGGCCTTCAGCACTATCCACAAGAAGAATGACTGTGTCTACTGTTTGAATAATACGTTCTACTTCACTTGAAAAATCGGCATGTCCTGGTGTATCCACAATGTTTAGTTTGTAGCCACCATAGTTTACACTACAGTTTTTTGAGTAAATGGTAATCCCACGTTCACGTTCAATATCGTCACTGTCCATCACACGTTCTGCCACGACTTCGTGGTCTTGGAAAACACCACGTTGTTTTAACATGGCATCGACTAAAGTACTCTTACCTGAGTCAACGTGCGCAATAACGGCTAAGTTTATAATTTTTTCCATAATCTATCATCTCTTTTCAACTGTGTTATTATACACCAATTCATACAAATAAAAAAGAAAAAAGCGCTGTAAACAAGCGCTTTTTTAAAGGTTTGACCCCTCTAAAATTTCTTTCAGTAAATCTGAGGACTTTTTAAGGTCTTCACGCTCTTTTGAGCTGTAAGGAACTTCAACAACATCTAAGATACCACGGCGCCCTACAATGGTTGGCACTGAGATATAAACATCCTCTAAACCATAATCTCCAGTCTGAAGACTTGAGACGGTAAGAATAGATTTTTCATCACGTAAAATCGCTTTTACAATACGTGTAATCGCAAGTGCAACCGCATAGTTTGTATAACCTTTACGTTCAATAATTTCATACGCTGCATTTTTAACATCATTGGTAATTTTTTCTTTGGTCTCTTCATTAAATTCAATGCCCATATCACGGCAATATTGTTCAATGGTTAAGCCACCAATGGTTGTGAGTGACCACGTTGCGATTTCCGAATCACCATGTTCCCCAATAATGTTTGCGTGAATATCACGCGCATCAATATTAAACTTAGATGAAAGTGTTGTTTGAAATCTTGCCGTATCTAAAACGGTCCCTGATCCAAAGACACGCTCTTTAGGGAATCCTGAAATTTTCCAAGTAACATAAGATAAAATATCCACTGGATTAGAAACAACCAGTAATATGGCATCTGGATTATATTTTACGATTTCTGGAATCATTTGTTTGTAGATTTCAATGTTACGGTTCACAAGGTCAATTCTTGTTTCACCAGGACGTTGTGCAAGACCAGCTGTAATGATCACAATGTCAGAATCTTTTGTATCTGGATAATCACCCGCAATGATATTGGCTGGCTCCACAAACACGCGACCATGTGAAATATCCATGGCTTCACCTTCGGCCTTTTTACGGTTTATATCTACGATCACAATGTCCGTTGCGATATTATGATTCATAAGCGCAAATGCAGTTGCAGAACCTACGGCTCCTGCACCAATAATAGAAATTTTTGTTGTTTTCATAAAATTCCCTCCTAACTTGATTATAGCATAAAGGAAAAAAACAAAGGTAATGATGCAATAAAAAAGAGATGTTTCCATCTCCTAAATTTACTTAATTTCCCAAGGACTTTCGTCTTCTTTCATAAATGATACAAGACTCTTCAAACCCACTTCAACCATATCAAACACAGCTTGATCAGTATAGAAGGCAGCGTGGGGTGTCACTGTTACATTATTAAAGCTTTCTAAGATCGCTAAATCATGATTGCTTAAACGATTTAAGCTGTTATCGGTATGGAAAATACCCAGTTCACCTTCAAGAACATCAAGTCCTGCCGCACCAATATGACCACTTTCTAGTCCTTCAATGAGTGCTTTTGTATCCACAAGTTCACCACGTGCACAGTTCACTATCACAACACCCTCTTTTGTTTTGGCGAGGTTTTCTTTGTTGATGATGTGATGTGTTGAATCAAAAAGTGGCGCATGAAGTGTGATTACATCTGATTCTTTTAAAAGTGTATCCAAATCAACATACGTTAAAACATCTTTAATATCATCACTTTCATATAAGTCATACCCTAAAATCTTACCCCCAAACCCTGATAGATTACGCGCAGTAACTTGTCCGATACGGCCTGTTCCAATCACACCAAAGGTTAAATTATGCATTTCTTTTCCTTGAATCCCTCTTAAAGAGTAATCATGTACATTTGTTTTTCTAGAAATCATCTTCATGTTTCTAATGGACATTAATATTAACATCACCGCAAAATCAGCCACACAATGTGGAGAATACGTTGCATTAGAGAATTTTAAACCCTGTTCTTTAACAGCAATCATATCCACATTATTAAAGCCTGCACTTCTTGATGCAAGATATTTAACACCATTTTCAGCCAGTTTCTTCACAACAGGTGCACTTAAGTCACAATTTCCTAAGAAAGCAACTGCTTCATACCCTTTTGTTTTTTCTACATTGTTTAAAGATAAACTTTCATGTACCATTTGCACTTCTAAATCAAGTGCTTTTGATACTGTTTCAAAAGCCTTTAATTCATCAGGTCTCACCGCATAAGCAATAATTTTCATAATTTATGTCTCACTTTCTTATTTAAAACTTATTTTATAATCGTCTGCTTCAACCACATTTAATTTGCGATCAAAGATATAACTTGACACAAAACTCATCACAACAGGAATTACCACAAAAGCAATCGCACAAATAAGTAAGTTTGATGCGTTATAACCTACGATGTTTAAGTGGTTTAGCGGTCCAATTAAACCACTGATTCCAAAACCTGCACTTGCGGGAGTTCCTTGAATTTTAAGAATTCCAGCTGCGGCCCCACTAACAATCGCATTGAGAATAATCGGTAACATAATTTTTGGATTTTTCATCATGTTTGCCATTTGCATTTTAGGTGATCCTAAAAAGTGCGCAATACTGGTTCCAAAGCCGTTTGCTTTATAACCCGCTACCGCAAGACCAAATCCAGCTGCTGTAATTCCTAAGTTTGCGGCACCTGATCCAATACCAGCCAAACCAATTGCCATCGCAACACCGGCTGTAGAAACAGGTGAAACAATCATGATCGCAAATGTCACTGAGATTAAGATACCTGCAATAATCGGTGTGAAATTTGTGAATGATGAAACCAAGCTACCAATACCTTTAGTAATCGCACTGACATAAGGAAGTGCAATAAGTCCAAGACCACCCACTACCACAATCACAAGTGCTGGCACCACTAAGATTGTATAAGCTTTTAGTTTATTACCGATACTTTGCATAAGCCATACCGCCACTCCCGCAAAAATACCTGCATTAATCACATCACCAATACCACCCAGTACTAAAACACCTTCTTGAAAACTAAAAGCACCGGATGCAACACCAGCTGTAATCGCAAGTGTTCCTGATTGAATGGGTGTTAAGTTACATTGCATCGCAATGGTAAGTCCCATAACGATTGTAAGAAGACGTGTCGCAATCGTTGTAATATTCACCACTGCGCCCCAATCAAATGCTTTCGCAACCTCACCCAAGATCGCCCCTGGAATTAGTGCAACCACAATACCAACACTCATACCTGTTAATACTTTATTCGCAAAATCTTTAAATTTCATAAGTAAATTTCCTCCTTAAACCTTACATACAAAATGATAAAGTATGACCTTAGGGTGTAGTGAATCGAAATCCGACACTTCTTTTTTTATTTAAAATTTTATAAATTTTACACAAAAACTAAAAAGAGCCACTACATAGTGGCCCAATTGAATTTTATGATTGATTCCATTTGTTAAAGAATGCACAAGTGTCACAAACTCTTTGAAATAATTTGTGAAAACATCAACTTGTTTATCAAAGAATGTCTATAATTTGGTCTTATAACGATATCATTTTGAAGACAATAAATAATTTTTCTTTAAACACTAGATTACTTTGACACAATATTTTACTTAAATAACGGATATTTCGACGAAATACCGGTTATTTAACTTTAATTTGAATTTCTTGAATCATTTCTTCTTCAGATTTGGTGAACGTATAATCAACCAAAGAGTAATCATAAATGTCTCCATCGACTTCATACCCATTGTCTTCAATCCATTTTAAAAGAACTTTCAAAGACTCAGGATCATAGTATCCACCTTTTTTATACATGTAAGCGTACTTTCCAGCTTTTTGAATGATTTCATTTTCAAAGCCAAAAGAATAAGGTAAGGAAATAAAAGAACCAATTTTATCATAGAAACTTTCTGTATTTAAAATGATGGTGCCATAATGCATCTGAGAGAACTTATCTTCTTCAATAAGTTTTCTTAAAATTTTACGATACGCCATCATCACCCCTCTTGAATTATTCTCATCTGCCAAAGCATAGAAAATATGACGATCATTAAAGAGCTTAATCCCTGGTTTATTAAGGTCTCTTTCATCAAGATGTTGTACTTGTTCATAATAATCAATCAAGTATTTTAAATCTTTCTCAACTTTTGCCAGTGCATTTTGCTCAGAGATGTTAGTTGAAAGTTGGGCTTGAAGCATTTCAATCAGCGGTTTAAATTCACGATGTTCTAAAAGTTCTTGAATATCTTCCAAAGATAAACCAAGATCTTTTAAGTAAATAATTTGTTTAAGAAATGGAAATTGCTCATAAACATAATAGCGATATCCTGTTTTCTCATCCACGTGGTGCGGCATGAAAATACCAATACGCTCATAATATAAAAGCGTTCTTTTGGTCACACTATGCATTTTCGCAACTTCATTTATCATATAATATTCCATATTGATACCTCTACCATGAATTTTATCAAGTTTCAGGCGACAATTCAAAGGATATTTCATATACTATAAGTGGTGATAACAATGAGTAAATATCGTGGATTTTATAAAAAGACTGTGGATGAAAGAATAGACATCCTCAATTTAGAACGTGCTTACCTCAAAGATTTAGAAATCAATGATGCCAGTCATATGATAGAAAATGCGATTGGTGTTTTTGAAGTCCCTTTAGGCGTCGCACCTGAATTTCTGATTGATCAAAAAATGTATCAAGTGCCTATGGCAACAGAAGAATCATCTGTCATTGCAGCCGCAAGTCATGGCGCAAAGATCATCGCAAAAAATGGTGGTTTTAAAACTGATATTCCAAGACGTCTTATGCGCGGTGAAATTATATTTGCAGAACCTAAAGATTCAAACAAACTCATCAATCAACTAGAAGCATCTTATGATCATTTAAAGACGCTATCTGATGAAGCACATCCTTCCATCGTCCAAAGGGGTGGAGGTGTTACACATTTTGAAACACGAAGACTTGAAACCTTTGTGATTTTAGATGTTTTTATGGACACCCAAGAAGCGATGGGTGCCAATATGATGAATACAGTTTTAGAAAGTTTATCAAATTACTTAAAAACTAAAACACAAGAAACAATCCTTATGGCAATTTTATCCAACCTCACAACTGAAAGCATTGTCAGTGCACGCTGTGAAATAAAAGTCAGTGATTTAAAACATGGCTTAGATACCGCCAAGAAAATTGTGCTCGCAAGTAAACTTGCTGAAGAAGACATTTATCGCTGTGCAACCCACAATAAAGGGATCATGAACGGTATTGAAGCCGTTGTCCTTGCCAGTGGTAATGATACAAGAGCCGTAAACGCTGGTATTTATACCTACAGTAATATGTCAGGTAAACCCAAGCCCCTTGCGACTTGGTCCTTAGAAGAAGACACATTGATTGGAGATATCACAATTCCCCTTGCCTTGGGAAGTGTTGGCGGTGCTATTTCCATTCATCCAAAAGCTATGCTTTCTAAATCAATCATGAATTATACCAATGTTAAAGAACTCATGTCCATTGTCGCAAGTGTTGGCTTAGCCCAAAACTTCGCAGCACTTTACGCCCTTACAACCGTTGGCATTCAAAAAGGACATATGGCCTTACACGCAAAGAATATTGCGAAAAGTGCCGGTGCACAAGATGACATCTTAGAAGCTGTATCACTAAGACTTCAAAAAGAAAAAACAATCAATATTGAAACCGCAAAAAAAATCATTCAAGAAATATTAAACGAAAAAGCTTGACTTATCTTTTGAAATGAACAATAATGTAAACAATATGAAAACTCGATGAAAAGGAAAGTAGCAACTTTGAAAGTTCTTACAGAGAGTCCACGCACGGTGAGAGTGGATGAATCAGTAGGGTTGTGAATATGGCCTTGGAGTGGTATCACTGAATGTTTTAAGTAAGTGATAACGGGTTCGACCGTTATATCGATAGAGAATGATGGTTCTCAATGAGGTTTATATCGTGAGGTATAAACGAAATAAGGTGGTAACATGAGCGCGCTCATCCTTTGTGGATGGCGCGCTTTTTATTTTGTCAAAGGAGATATAGAACATGACACACAAAATTGATCAACATGTAGATAAGAATCTACACATTTACCAAGATATCGCAAAACATATTCACGCAAAACCAGAAGTCAGTAACTATGAGTTTTTCTCAAGTGACATCCTAGCAACACAACTTGAAAAAGAAGGATTCACAGTCACAAAAGATGTTGCAGGACATCGCACTGCTTTTGATGCACGTTATAAATCAAACAAAGAAGGTCCCACTGTTGCCTTCTTAGCAGAATATGATGCACTCCCTGGCATTGGACATGCTTGTGGCCACAACTTATTTGGCGCAACTTCTTCTCTAGCTGGTGCTGCTTTAAAACAAATTGTTGATGAACTTGGTGGGGAAATTAGAGTATACGGAACACCAGGTGAAGAAGGTGGCGAGAACGGTTCTTCAAAAGGAAGCTTTGTTAGAGAAGGATTTCTCGATGATGTAGACTTTGCGCTTTGTGCACACCCTGGCCACTTACACAGACAAACAGGCCCTTCACTTGCCAATGACCCAGTAGATATTGAATTCTTTGGAAAGGCATCCCATGCATCTGGTGCACCTGAACTTGGTATTAATGCACTCGATGCCATCATCCAAGTTTATAATGGCATTAATGCCCTAAGAGAACACTTAAGTGATGATGTCAGAATTCATGGTGTCATCACCCATGGTGGTGAAGTCGCAAACGTTGTCCCTGATTATGCAAGCGCAAGATTCTACTTACGTGCCAAAGAAAGAAGCACGCTCAATGATGTCTACCAAAAGGTAGAAAACATTGTAAAAGGTGCTGCACTCATTACAGGATGTACCTATAAATTTGAACTCTTTCAAAATTCAGTAGATGATACCATCCTTGTACCATCCCTTGATGCCATCTACGAATCACACCTTAAAAACTATAACGAAAGTTTCACACCCCGCAGCAAACAAAAAGGACTTGGATCAACCGATGTTGGAAACATCTCACATGTAGTCCCAACGATTCAACCCACCATCAACATTACAGATGAACCTGTTGCTGGACACTCAATTGAATTTAGAGAAGCCTCCATTTCACAAAAAGGTCTTGATTCAATCGGCCTTGGCGCAAAAGTATTGGCGCATACCGCAAGAAGTCTCTTTGAAGATAAAGAACTTTTAGCGGCCATTAAAAAGGAGCATGAAGAAAACAAACAATGATTACATTTAAAAACGTATCCAAAACATTTATTACCAAATCAAATACAGTTCATGCTGTAAAAGATGTTTCTTTAAACATTAAAGAAAATGAAATCTTTGGTGTGATTGGACATAGTGGTGCAGGAAAAAGTACTTTAGTACGCCTCATTAACTTTCTAGAAAAACCCACATCTGGTGATGTGATTGTTTCAAACACGCTCATTAATGAACTGAGCCCCAGAGCATTACGTGAGAAGCGAAAGAAAATAGGCATCATCTTTCAAAACTTTAACCTTATGGAATCACTCAACGTTTACGACAACATTGCCTTTCCACTGAAATACCAAAAACACTCAAAACAAGAAATTCACACAAAAGTTCATGAACTCTTAGACTTGGTTGGAATCAGTGATAAAGTGAAGGCATTTCCTTCTCAATTATCAGGCGGTCAAAAACAACGGGTTGCGATTGCGCGTGCTTTAGCCAATGATCCAGATATCTTACTGTGTGATGAAGCCACCAGTGCCCTTGATCCAAAGACCACACAGAATGTTTTAAATTTAATCAAAGATTTAAATAAAAAACTCAACTTGACCGTGGTCATCATTACCCATGAAATGGATGTTGTGAAAAGTATTTGTGATCGCGTCGCGATTATGGATGATGGGCATGTGGTAGAGTCTGGTGATGTCTTAGAAATCTTTCAAAACCCCAAACATCCCACAACCATCGATTTTATTAAAACAACACAACACGATGATGCACTGACTGACATCCTACAAAAAGAAAAACACGAAACACTTCTAAAACTTAAATTCTTAGGATCACTCACCCATGATGCGGTGATTGTAAATATGTGTAAAAAATTTGATGTTGAAGCTTCCATTCTTTATGGACAAACTGATCTAATTCAAAATGAAATGTTGGGGCAACTCACCATTTCCCTCAGTGGTTCTCAAAAGAATGAAGCCATTCAATATCTTAACGATAAAAACATTCACACAGAGGTAATCTAAATGGTCTTTATTTCTAAATACTTACCCAATTTAGTGGTCTACTGGCCAGAGTTTCTCAAGGCAATATCACAAACACTGAAAATGATGTTTGTGAGTGGACTCTTTGGATTACTGATTGGATTAATTTTAGGTGTTACCATTGTGGTCACACAAAAAGATGGACTTATGGAAAATTTAAAAATCTATCACTTCTTAGATAAGATTACCAATATCATCAGATCCATTCCGTTTATTATCTTTATTCCACTTCTCTTTCCCTTAACCCGCATCATCAGCGGTACCACAGTTGGGATTAAAGGGACTTACTTCCCACTTGTGATTGGGGTTATTCCATTTTTTATGAGGCAAGTGGCGATGGCTTTAAGTGATGTCAATCCAGGCCTCATAGAAGCAGCTGAGGCAATGGGACTCAGTCCTCTTGGCATCATTCTTAGAGTCTATATCAAAGAATCATTACCCCTACTCATTCGCGCCATCAGTATTACACTGATTAGCTTACTGGGTTTAACTGCCATGGCTGGATCCATTGGTGGGGGCGGGCTTGGAGATTTCGTCATCCGTTATGGTCATGCACGCTATTTCTATGACATTACTTTTGTATCAGTACTGCTTATCCTTTTAATGGTAAGCCTGATCGAATTTACTTCAAATTTAATCATTAAGAAAATAACACACTAGGAGAAAAAAACATGAAAAAATTAATCACCATTCTATTTACGCTTATCTTACTGACAGCTTGCGGCACTAAAGAGAAAGATGCCAATCATCTGAAACTTGGCATGATCGGCTCTGACTCAGTTGTTTGGAATTACATCATTGAAGAACTTAAAAAAGATGATATTACTTTAGAAATTATTGCATTCAGTGACTATACACAAGTAAATGCTGCCCTTGATCAAGGTGAAGTTGATTTGAATGCATTTCAACACCAAGCATATTTAGATAAAGAAAACGAAGAATTAGGCTATGATATTGTCTCCATTGGTAAAACAGTCATTGCGCCGCTGGGACTTTATTCCAATAACATCACTGATATTAAAGAAGTTAAAAAAGGTGATACAGTTTCCATTCCTAACGATGTCACCAATGGAGGTCGTGCTTTACAATTACTTGAAGCAGCAGGTTTATTAGAACTTGAAGATGTGGCAGTGCCTTCACTTAAGGATATTAAAAATAACCCTTATGATTTAGAAATTCTTGAAATCGCCGCGGCAAATCTTCCCATCACACTGGATGATGTGACACTGGCAGCCATCAACTCAGGCATTGCGGTCGATGCAGGCTTCAGTCCAGCTCAGGATTCCATCGTTTTTGAAGAAGTGGCGCTTGATTCAGATAACCCTTATATCAATATCATTGCGGCCAACAGAAAAGACAAAGACAACCCACTCTTTAAAAAAGTCTTAGATGTCTACTATACAGATGCGGTTCGTGAACTGATTATTGAAGATTCAAAAGGTGCCAGCATTCCCGTTTGGTAAGTGAAATCCCACTGAACATTTCAGTGGTTTTTTTCATTCTTTCAAAAGTTTCAGAGTCTCATATATTTCCTTGATTTTTATGCATGTATGCGGTATCATGTATACAGCAACTTAAGAAGATTAGGTTGTTTATGCTCGAACCCTATCTATAGAATACTTCGCTCCTTTCGGACGGTCCACACCCGTCGTACCTCTTCGAAGTTTAGATACGGTAGCACTATCTCTCTTCTGAAAAGGGTCTTCATGCCCTTTTCTTTTTTTATTTGTTATAATACACTTATGGAATTTACAAAAAGACTATTAGATTGGTATGAAGAAAATAAAAGAGACTTACCTTTTAGACGCTCAAAAGATCCATACCACATATGGGTCAGTGAAATCATGGCCCAACAAACGCAAATTGCGACGATGATCCCGTACTATGAACGATGGATACAAAAATACCCCACCATTCATGATTTAGCAGAAGCTGATATTGATGACATTTTAAAGATGTGGGAAGGACTGGGTTATTACAATCGTGCTCGTAATTTACACAAAGGGGCACAATATGTTGTGGACCATTTTGAAGGTAAACTCCCCAAAGATAAAAAGAAACTCATGGAGATCCCTGGGATAGGTGATTATACTTCCAGTGCCATTGCGGCCATTGCCTTTGATTTACCTGAGATTGCAGTAGATGGAAACGTGAAACGTGTCATGGCGCGCTTTCTCAATTATACAGAAAACGTCAACACGCGCCTTGCTCATAAAATATTTGAAGACTATCTCAAAAAAGAACTGATTGCATCAAAAGCCAGACCATCTGATTTTGTGCAAGCATTAATGGAACTGGGTGCTTTGGTTTATACCCCATCAAACACAAATTGTGAAGGCAGCCCCTTTAAAGAACTGTGTGCTTGCTATCGCGGAGAAAACATTGGAACCATTCCCTTTATCCCAAAGGCGAAAAAAGCACCTTCGTATAAAAAAAGCGTGCTCATCTATACAGAAGAAAACCACATCTTAATTTCAAATGATGATTCTGATGGTTTAATGAAAGACTTGTGGCGCTTACCACAGATTGATGATCATCAAGACAAGCCCATCCTTTATAGTATGAAACACAAATTTACCCATCTTACATGGGATATTAAAGTGTATCGTGCTGAAACACTTTTAGACCTTGATCATACAACACTCATCCCACTTGAGAACTTAGATGACATTGCGATGGTAACAGCACATAAAAAAATCATTCAATACCTAAAGATAAACGACCTCTTATAAGGTCGTTTTGTAACGTATATAGGGTAATTTAGAAACTTCATTCACATCTACCAAGATCATAATCTTCTTTAAATCTTCAATGAAAGCATTAATATCTTTTTCACGATCATTCATCACTGCTTTTAAAAACATGCCAGACATTCCTACAGCTTTTGCGCCAAGTACCAAACACTTCACAACATCCAGTGGATTTTGAACACCACCTGATGCTAAAATTTCCACATTATTTTGGTGATCTTTGTTGTCGATGAGTGATGCAACTGTACTAAGACCCCAGTTTTCAAGATAGTCATAGCGCTTTTCTTCAGAACGCGCGTTTTCAATCCAAATAAAATTGGTACCACCACGTCCTGATACATCCACATGTTTCACACCCAAACTAATGAGTTTTTGAACGGTTTCTTTGCTGAAACCATTTCCTACTTCTTTCACAATCACCGGAACATCTACTGCCTTTACAATGGCTTCAATGTTTTTCATCCAGTGTTTAAAATGACGGTCTCCTTCATCCATTGTGAGCTCTTGTGCAGGGTTTATATGAATCCCGAGGGCATTGGCACCAATCATCTCAATGGCGTGCTTTGCTTGTTGTACAGTCGCATTCGCGTTCACATTCCCAATAAGAAACCCTTCAGGATATGTTTCACGCACAATCTTAAATGAAGCTTCGTACTGCGCATCATCTAAAGCCACGTGTTGTGATCCAACTGCCATCGCGAGCCCATGTTTTTGAGCCAGTAAGGCAAGTTTCTTATTAATCTCTAGTGTCTTAAGACTACCACCTGTCATTGCATTGATATAGATGGGTAAATTAAAATCATGATTTAGAAAGTGAGTATTTAAGACAATATCATCCAAATCATAACTTGGAAGACTTTGGTGGATTAAATGTACTTTATCAAAATCATTTTCATATACTTCTTGTTTCAGTGCTAAATCTACATGTTCATCTTTTCTTTTTGATCTCATCATATGCCATCCTTAATATATTCGAGTCCATTTGCTTCCCATTTCTCTATGAGGGCTTCTTTTAAATCATTATTTTTGCTCATCGCAATGCCACAATCTCCCCCACCTGATCCTGATACTTTGGCTTCATAACCCAAACTTTCGGAGATTTCAATGAGTGTGGTAAGTGCTTCTGTCTCAATTTCATAGTTTATTATTTTGGATAGTTTTAACATCCAATTTCGATATAAAGCGATTGATGATAAGATATCATCATCCAAAGCATTTAAAACAATATCATTGGCTTCTTGTAACAATTCAATGTATTCCTTCGGTTTATTTTCTTTTAACTTTCTAAAGTTTTTTAATGCTTTGTTGGTGTCATGACTTTCTTTAGTCCAGCATACTTCAAAGTTTAAGTCATGTTTAAGCGGCTCGATGATTAAGTGATTCCAGTCTTTGAATACACAGGAAACATCATCAGTGACTTCTGTTAAATCATACCGCGTATAACGAATCAAGCCACCATAAATTGAAGCAGCCAAATCGCCTCCAGAAGACATTTTATTCATGCGTTTTTGTGCTACAACCGCCAGTTTAAACAGTGTGCGTCTGTCTATTTCTAACCCATGAAACTTTAGAATTGCTGAGAGGGTTGCGACAATCACAACGCCACTTGAACCAAAGCCATACTTCTTATTTTCCTGACTATTAAGTTCTGATTCTAAAGTTAATTTAAAAGGTTTAAAGTCTATGTTATGAACATTACAATAATCTTTAGAAACATCATAAGCTACCCCGACATAAGCCATCTCCTCTTGAGTATATAAAGTATGTTCATTTACACTGCCATAGTCAGTTTCTATATGTAAGGTATCACTTGTTTCAATACGTGCATACAGAAAACGGTTCACTGCCGATATGATGGCTGTATTGCCTGGTTCCATAATGGCAAATTCACCCAAGATAAAAAGTTTTCCTGGATATTTTACTTCAATCATAAAACATAAGCTCCAGGACCTGTCGAAGAGACAACAGTTTCAACACCTTCAAGTGCTTCAAGCACAGTCTTTTCATATGTTTTTGTGGTAATCAGTTTCACATTGGGACCTGCATCCATGGTGAAGTAAACTGGAATCTCTTTTTGGAGTTCTCTGACTAAGTTTAAAATACGGATGGTTTCAGGTTCAAAATACCACATATTTACCGCCAAAAGAGAAGCATGCATTCTTAAGGCATTTTCTTGTGCTAAAAGTCCGACTTTGCGGATATCCTTATCTTTGACATACTTTTCCATTAAGTTAATATCTTTAAAAGATTGTTTCACCCAAGCATCAAAGTATACGGATTCTTTGGAAGTTCTATCCATGGCTTCAGTACTTGAGAAAGGTTTTGTTTCTTGATTTATCATACATGCAATCATAATGATATCATCCCATGAATCATCAATAAAAACAGCATGTGAATCTTCATCTGATGATCCTTTTTGCCATTTCACAAATCCTGGATAAATAGACCTTGAAGCAGAGCCGGATCCAAGTCTTGCAAGACGTGAAATTTCTACATCATCTAAATCCAGATCTAAAGTCGCCGCTTTTGCGAGAGCCGCAAAGGCGCTAGCACTGGATGCAAGGCCTGCTGCTTTAGGAACATGATTTGTGGATTGAATGAGTGCATAATCTTTAAGTCCGTAACGTTTACGAATTAAATCCATATAATTGGTGACACGTTTTTTCTCTTGTCCACTGACTTCTTGTCCATCCAAGATAAAAATATCTTCTGACAAGTTTTTATCATATTTGACACTTGTGTCTGTATAAAATTCTTTTAAGGTGAGTGATAAGGAAGGGTTTGAAGGAATGCGTAGTGCGTCATCTTCTTTTCCCCAGTATTTTATCAGTGCAATATTGGTATGTGCACGAACTGTTTTTGACATATTATACCTCGCTTAAATGATAAATCCAGGTGTGTGCTGCGTTTTGCGCAATGAGTGCATCGGATATATTTTTGGCATCAACCATTGTTTTCGCAAGGGCAATGATACTGCCGCCATTACCACCACCTGTAAGTTTAGCGCCCAGTGATCCATGGAGCATTGAAACATCAACCATGGTATCAAGGATATGATCACTTACGCCAAGCTTCTTCAGTAAGTAATGGGACTCATGCATGTATTTCCCTAAGCATTCTAAATCATCATTAAGAATGCAACCTTTCGCAAGCATGGTAAGGCGTCCTAATGCATCAATGGTTTCAATTGTTTCTTTTGGATTTGACTCTAATTGTTTTCTGACATTGTCAACAGATACTTTTGTATGTCCAACTTGTCCGGTATCTGCAATCACTAGAAATCCTTGGAGTTTGGCATCGATGAAACTGATGCCTTTTTCAATATCAAACATCACAAATCGTTCATTTAAGATTGTGTTGGTATCAAGGCCACTTGGGTTTTTATGGTGAATTGATTCCGCCACAAAAACAAGTTCATTTAATGTTTTAAAATCTAACTCAATTTCAAAAGCATTAAACAAAGCACGAACAATCGCAACTGAAACAGCTGCACTGGAACCAAGACCACGTTGTGCAGGGATGGTT
>RRZT010009237.1_pt1 | contig 24061 bp, 18 predicted proteins | sample 2165551 | NCBI WGS metagenome assembly RRZT01 (sample SAMN10456910, study PRJNA506462) | wastewater metagenome | biome: wastewater; feature: sludge; material: wastewater sludge; isolation source: wastewater sludge with Escherichia coli K12::gfp cells carrying plasmid... | place: USA: Moscow, Idaho... | reverse complement strand
GCCCTGACCTTCGCCTACCCGGCTGATCCGGTCAGCAGGGCTGCCGTTTACAAATGGCGCGCCCGCGGCAGTCTCCCGCTCTCCCAATTACAAAAACTCACCCGGATCGCGGCTGACCGCGGCTGGAAACTTGATATCCAACACTACATCGAGGGCGCCAGCGCCGCGCCAGAGAACGGGAGCCAGACTGTCATGAGCAGCGATCGCCTCTACATCTTCGACACCACCTTGCGCGACGGCGAACAAAGCCCGGGTGCGGCCATGACCCGCGAGGAAAAAATCCGCGTGGCCCGCCAGCTGGAAAAGCTCGGTGTCGACATCATCGAGGCAGGCTTTGCTGCCGCCAGTCCGGGCGATGCCGAATCGATCCGCGCCATTGCCGAAGTCATCAAGGAATCAACGGTCTGCAGCCTGGCCCGCGCCAATGAAAACGACGTGCGTGCCGCTGGTGAAGCGATCAGGCCGGCTGCCCGCGGCCGTATCCACACCTTCATCGCCACCAGCCCGATCCACATGGAGAAGAAGTTGCGGATGACGCCGGACCAGGTGGTCGAAGCCGCCGTCAAGGCTGTCAGGATCGCCCGCGAATACACCGACGACGTTGAATTTTCCGCCGAAGATGCAGTCCGCTCGGACATGGACTTCCTTGTGCGCATCTTCGACGCCGTCATCCAGGCCGGTGCCACCACCATCAACGTGCCCGACACTGTCGGTTACAGCATCCCGTCCGTATGGCAGGAACACATGCGCACCCTGATCGCCCGTGTACCCGGCAGCGACAAGGTGATCTGGTCGACCCACTGTCACAACGACCTTGGCATGGCCGTGGCCAACAGCCTTGCCGCCGTGCAGGGCGGCGCCCGCCAGGTCGAGTGCACCATCAACGGTCTGGGCGAACGCGCCGGCAACGCTTCTCTGGAAGAAGTGGTGATGGCAATCAAGACCCGTCGAGACGTATTCGGTCTCCAGACCCGCGTCGAGGCCTCCCAGATCGTGCCGACATCCAAACTGGTATCCACCATCACCGGCTACCCGGTACAGCCGAACAAGGCCATTGTCGGTGCCAACGCCTTTGCCCACGAATCCGGCATCCACCAGGACGGCGTGCTCAAGCACCGCGAAACCTACGAGATCATGTCGGCCGAATCAGTGGGCTGGAGCACCAACCGCCTGACGCTGGGCAAGCTCTCCGGCCGCAATGCCTTCAGGACCAAGCTGGCCGAACTCGGCATCGAGCTTGGCAGCGAAGAAGCGCTGAATGCCGCCTTTGCCCGCTTCAAGGAACTGGCCGACCGCAAGCGCGAGATTTTCGACGAAGACCTGCACGCACTGGTGTCCGACGAGCTGGTGGCCGGCGAACCGGAAAACTACAAGTTCGTGTCGCTCAAGGTCAGCACCGAAACCGGCGAGCCGCCGGTGGCCAGCATCGTGTTCGCCCAGCACGGCGCCGAGCAGCGGGCAGAATCCAGCGGCTCCGGCCCGGTGGACGCCGCGTTCAAGTCGATCGAACAGGTGGTCAACAGCGGCGCCGAGCTGGAGCTGTATTCGGTCAATGCCATCACCAAGGGCACGGAATCGCAGGGTGAAGTCACCGTGCGGCTGACCCGCGACGGCCGCGTCGCCAACGGCCAGGGCGCCGATACCGACATCATCGTCGCCAGTGCCAAGGCCTACCTGTCGGCCCTCAACAAGCTCGCCAGCAACGTCGAGCGCCTGAACGCCCAGTTTGACATCTGATTGCCGAAGCTTGCAGCGCCGGCGGTGATCCCGCCTGGCGCGCCCCATCGGTGGCGCCGTGATCCGGTTGGCCACCTGACCCGGACGGCGCCCACAAGGCGCCGTCCGGCCTGTCTGCCTGCTGCATAAACGCCAAACCCGGCCACCAGTGGTGTCCGGGCTTCCCTTTTGGCGTGGACCGTCCCCCATCCCCGGCCCGGGGAGTCAACCTGCATCACTGCCTGTTGCATCAGGCCGGCGGTCATGTTCCGCCTGCCGGATTTGATGCCCCTTAAAGGGGCCGGGCGGCAGCCTCCCTACAATGAGGCATCCCGACTGCCGTCTGCCTGTCATGCCGTCTGCCGCCGCGCCCATCGAAACCCTGCTGTTCCGCAAGGACTATGAAACCGCTGCGCCTGCGCACAGCCACAACTATCTCGAGCTGGTGTTTCCGCTCGACGCACCGTTGCAGGTGCATCTGGAAGACCTGGACATGTTCCGGGTCCATCCCGGTGAAGTCCTGCTGGTCCCGGCCTTCCTGTCACACTCGCTGCAGGCCGACCGCCTGCACCAGCGCTGGCTGGTCCTGCGCCTGCACCTGCACAAACTGCACCTGATGCTGGCCGGCACCCTGTACGGCGGCGCCATCGAACGCTTTCACCAGACCGGCAACCACGGCCGGCTGCTGCTCAACCATGCGGCGACCGAAGTCTGGCGCCACACCAATGCCCTGGGCGAACACGGCACCCTGCACGACCTGCATCATCTGGCGGCGCTGCTGGCGCTGGTATGCAGCCCCTGTCTGCCGGAGGACGAATGGGTGGTGCCGCGCAAGCGCCGCTCCGACCGCGAAATCACGTTCTGCAATGCCCTCAACGAACTGATCGAGGCCGATCCGGCTCACGACTGGTCACTGGACCGGCTGGCGCAACACTTTCACATGTCCAAGTCGACCTTCTGCCGCACCGTCCGCAAAAACCTCGGCCTGCCGTTCCATCACTGGCTGCTCGACAAGAAAATCCGGCTGGCCTGCCTGTACCTGCAACAGTCCGACCAATCGGTCCAGTCCATCGCCGTCCAGCTGGGATTTTCGTCAGCCACCTATTTCACCAAAGTGTTCAAGAAGCATGTCGGCCACACCCCCAGCAGCTTTCGCCTGCCGCCGGAACCTGTGCCGCAACCGGAGCGCAGTCCGATCCAGTTCTATCGCTGATTCAGTCAACCATGTGTACGAAGCTATCGTGCTAGCCCTGCCGGACAGACACAACACCCACTGGTCCAGCTTGACCAGAAAGCACCACAAGGTGACCAGAAAACACCGTTTTCTAGTCAATCTCGCCAGCTTTGCGCCGGAATTACCTGCCCATTTTTCGCCAAAACCGGTTTGCCACCGCATGGACTCCTGCCATGCAGGATGGATGGGTATGGCATAAGCACCGCCGCCGGCAGCCCTGGCGGACGCGATGCGCCTAGCCGGCCTGCCGTCTTGCCACCATGGCCTGCGACAGGGCCAGCAGCTCGCCGGCGTCGAGGCAACGGGCAGCCTCGGCAAACGGGCCGGCTTCTTCCTGCGCGGCATGCGCGCAATACTGGCGGGCAAACTGCCGGCACAGGCCGGCATCGGGCTGGGCCTCCGGTTGCACCAGCAGGCGCTGCAACTGCTGGCGCAGGACCTGCCACTGCGCACCCAGGACTGCGTGTTCCTGTTCCAGCCCGGCCAGTACCGGCGCCAGTTCCGGCATATGCCGGCGCAGCAGCGGGAACAGGTCACGCTCTTCGTCCTGGTGATGCAGCGGACCGGCCACGTCGAAATAGCGCAGGATCTGGCGCACGCTCGTTGCCGTCCCGGCATCCATGCCGTGCTGCTCCACATGGGCCGGCAGGCGCTCCAGCATGCCGGCAAAACGGCGGACCTTGTCGTGGCAGGCGGCCAGCAGGCCCAGGGGATCATCGGCGGCCGGAGCCGGACGGGCAAAAGGCAGCATGGAAGGACGCTCGCAAGGCTGTTATCGTCGTGCCAGTGTAATCCGTCCGATTCTGCCCGCGCATGCTGATCGATCCCAACGGCTGGTGCGATGCCGCCCGCCCGTGCCTGTCTCCCAACTACGATGCCCGCCCAGCCGGGGCCGGACCGGACCTTGTCATCCTGCACCACATCAGCCTGCCGCCGGACAGCTATGGCGGGCCGGCCATCGAGCGCCTGTTCACCAACACGCTGGAAGCCGATGCCCATCCTTACTATCGCGACGTGGCGCACCTGCGGGTATCCAGCCACTTCCTGATCCGCCGCGACGGCGAACTGGTGCAGTTCGTCCCGACCTGCCGGCGCGCCTGGCATGCCGGTCAGTCGCACTGGCAGGGCCGTGAGCGCTGCAACGATTTCTCCATCGGCATCGAGCTGGAAGGCAACCTGTCCGATCCCTTCACCGACGCCCAGTACCGGGTGCTGACCGCCCTCCTGGCCGCCCTGCCGCAGCGCCATCCGCAGCTGGCGGCCATCACCGGCCACGAACATGTCGCGCCGGGCCGCAAGACCGATCCGGGCCCGATGTTCGACTGGCTGCGACTCGCCCGCGCCACCAGCCTGCCCTGCATCCTGCCTTCATTGCGTTAAGTTTCCGGCCGGCCTTTTCCTGTCCATTTGTCTGGCCGGCGTCCCGCCGATAGCGGGAATGACCGCTTTCAGATATATTAATTTTGTTTATAAGAATACGCTAATTAACTAAATGGAACTGTTGTTCGTCCTGCCCGTCCTGGCGCTCGTCATCTACGGCATCGTCAAGGACTACAACCCGCAGGCCGTGCTGGCGATTGCCGGCATGGCCCTGTTTGTCATCGCCTTCTGGAGCGGCATCCACCCGATCCTGCCGGCGGCCAAAAGCACCGGGCTGCCGCTCTTCGACCTCTTTGAAGTGTTCAAGGGCATTTTCTCGAAGCGGGCCGCCGCACTCGGCCTGACCATCATGGCCGTGGCCGGTTTTGCCACCTACATGTCGCACATCGGCGCCTCACAGGCACTGGTGCGGGTGGCGGTCAAGCCGGTGGCCGGCATCCGCTCCAGCTACGTCATGCTGATGGTGTGCTATCTGGTTGCCGTGTTCGTGTCGCTGTTCGTGACCTCGGCCACCGGCCTTGGCCTGCTGCTGATGGTCACCATGTATCCGGTGATGCGTAACCTCGGCATCAGCCCCGGTGCCGCCGTAGGGGTGATTGCCACCTCGCAGGCATTCGAAATCGGGCCGACCCAGACCAATGCCATCTTCTCGGCCGGCCAGGCCGGGCTGGACCCGACCAGTTACTTCGTCGACTACCAGATCTGGCTGGTGGCCCCGATGCTGGTCGTCACCATGCTGCTGCACTACTTCTGGCAGCGCCACTGCGACCGTGCGCAGGGCTGGGATCCGGCCAGCCACCGTGGCGAGCACGCCGAGCTGGACGAGCAGGGCAGCGAGGACAAACAGGCACCGGGCTGGTACGCGCTGCTGCCGGTCATCCCCTTCGGCCTGATGATGGTGTTTTCCAAGCTGGTGATCGACGACATCAGGGTCAGCGTCGAAGTGGCAATGCTGCTGACGGTGTTTGCCGGCATGGCCTGCGAACTGGTACGCACGCGCTCGGTGCGCGAATCGCTGTCCGGCTTCAACAGTTTCCTGGAAGGCATGGGCAAGGTGTTCGGCCCGGTGGTGGCACTGATCGTCTGCGCCGAGCTGTTTGCCGAGTCGCTCAAGGCCATCGGTGCCATCGACGCGCTGCTGCATTCGGCCGACGGCGCCGGACTGGGCGCCACCTTCATGACCCTGGTACTGGTCGGCCTCATCATGGCCGCTGCCGTGGTCATGGGTTCGGGCAATGCCTCGTTCCTCAGCTTTGCCACGCTGGCACCGACGGTGGCGGCCAAGTTCGGCGTTCCGGCCGTGACCATGCTGCTGCCGATGCAGCTGGCATCCAGCATCGGCCGCTCGGTGTCGCCGATTGCAGCGGTAGTGATCGCCTGCGCCGGCATCGCCCGCGTGTCGCCGTTCGAAATCGTCAAGCGCACCAGCGTGCCGATGACCGGCGCGCTCCTGACCGCCCTGCTGCTGAACTACTTCCTCTTCATGTAATCCCTGCGGGGTGCCGGTCCGGCACCCCGTTCTGCCGATGGAGCCTGCGATGACCTTTCCGCTGCAAGCCTTTCTTGCCGACCTCGAACCCCTGATCAATACCGACTGCGGCAGCCGGACGCCGGCAGGCGTGGCCCGTATCGCCGACCTGATGACCGCGCATTACGCAGCACTGGGCTGGCAGGTGACCCGCCACCAGTTCGAGGCGGCCAGCGGTCCCTGTCTGGAAATCACCAATGCGCCGGGTGCGACCCAATACGACGTGATGCTGTCGGGCCACATGGATACCGTGTTTCCGGTCGGCACGGCCGCCCGCCGTCCCCTGCGCGTGGAAGGCTCCACCGCCTACGGTCCCGGCGTGTCGGACATGAAGGGCGGCGTGCTGGCCATGCTGTACGCGCTGCGCGGACTCGACCCGGCGGTGCTGGCACGGCTGAAGGTGGTGGTGTGCCTCAACTGCGACGAGGAAATCGGCTCGCCCTCTTCGCGCGACTGGCTGGTGGCCACGGCCCGCAAGAGCCGTTGCGTGCTGGTGTGCGAAGCCGCCCGCGCCAACGGGGACCTCGTCAAGGCCCGCAAGGGCAACGCCAAGTACCGCCTGGCCTTCCACGGCAAGGCCGCCCATGCCGGTACCTCGCTGCGGGACGGCATTTCGGCCATCACCGAGCTGGCACACTGGACGCTGGCCATCAACGGGCTGGTGAATTTCGATACCGGCACCACGCTGAATGTCGGCATGGTGCAGGGCGGTACCGGCGTCAACGTGGTGCCCGATTTTGCCGAGGCGATTGTCGACCTGCGGTTCTGGAACAACGACGAAGCCGACGCCATCCACGCCCGTCTGGAAGCCATGGCCGCCAGCCCGTTCGTGCCGGGATGCCGGATCGAAGTCGAACGCCAGACCTACAAGCCGGCCATGCGGCCGACAGCCGGAACCGAGGCGCTGATGCGCGTGGTGGAAGAAGCCGCTGCCAGCGAGGGCATCGCTTTTGGCTGGCAGGAGGCCGGCGGCGGCTCGGACGCCAACTTCACTGCCGCAGCCGGCATTCCGTCGCTGGACGGTTTTGGCCCGCAGGGCGGCGGATTCCACGCCGAAAGCGAGTTCCTGATGCTGGACAGCGTCGGGCCGCGCGTCCGCCTGCTGCAAGGCGTACTGGCGCGGCTGGCCGGCTGAGTCAGATCTCGACCATTGTTCCCATCTCGACCACGCGGTTGGCCGGGATGTGGAAGTAGTCGGTGACCCGCGTGGCATTGCGCGACATGATGGCGAACAGCTTTTCACGCCAGCGTGCCATGCCGGGTCGCCGGGTCGAGACCAGGGTTTCGCGCGACAGGAAGAACGAGGTGTCCATTTCCTCGAATACCAGTTCCTGTTCGGCACACAGCGCCAGCACCTGCGGAATGCCCGGGCTTTCCTTGAAACCGTAGCGGGCCACCACCTGCCAGAACGACGGCGACAGCTGGCGGATGTGGACGCGGGTGTCGTCGTTGACGTAAGGCTCGTCGAGGTTCTTGATCGTCATCAGCACCACGCGCTGGTGCAACACCTTGTTGTGCTTGAGGTTGTGCAGCAGCGCATGCGGAATGCCCTCGGTCGAACCGGTCATGAACACGGCCGTACCCTCGACCCGGGTCGGCGGGTAGGCTTCCAGGTTGCCGATGAAATCGTCCAGCGGCAGCTCGTCGGCAAACAGGCGCTCGTACAGGATTTCGCGTCCGCGCTTCCAGGTGGTCAGCAGGGTGAAGATCAGCAGGCCCATCAGGAGCGGCAGCCAGCCGCCGTCCAGCACCTTGAGGATGTTGGCGCTGAAGAACGACAGGTCGAGCGTCAGGAAAAAGCCGGTGACCAGCAGCGAGGCCCACAGCGGCCAGCGCCAGCGGTAGCGCGACACCACGAAGGCCAGCAGCGTGGTCAGTACCATGGTGCCGGTCACGGCGATGCCGTAGGCCGCAGCCAGCGACGAGGAGGTGCCGAACACCAGGATGACCAGCACCACGGCGGCCAGCAACGCCCAGTTGACCACCGGGATGTAGATCTGGCCGATTTCGCGCTCGGAAGTGTGGCGGATGTCCACCCGCGGGCAGTAGCCGAGCTGCACGGCCTGGCGGGTCAGCGAATAGGCACCGGAAATCACCGCCTGCGATGCGATCACCGTGGCGGCCGTGGCCAGCACCACCAGCGGCAGGGTGCCCCAGGACGGTGCCAGGTTGAAGAACGGGTTTTCCACTGCGGCCGGGTTGGCCAGCAGCAGCGCACCCTGGCCGAAATAATTGAGCGTCAGCGCCGGCAGCACCAGCCCGAACCACGCCCAGCGGATCGGCCGCCGGCCGAAGTGGCCCATGTCGGCGTAGAGTGCTTCGCCTCCGGTCAGGGCCAGCACCACGGCGCCCAGCGCGAAGAAGGCCGCCGTGCGGTGTTCGACGAAAAACACCACGGCGTGGACCGGGTTGAGCGCCTTGAGTACTTCCGGATTCTGCAGGATCTGCCATACGCCCAGCCCGGCCAGCGTGCCGAACCACAGCACCATGACCGGCCCGAACAGCGCGCCGACGCGCGCCGTGCCGAAGCGTTGCAGCAGGAACAGCGCCACCAGCACGGTCAGGGCCAGCGGCAGCACGTAGGTTTCGAACTGCGGTGCCACCACCGCCAGCCCTTCGACGGCCGACAGCACCGAAATGGCCGGCGTGATCACCGCATCGCCGTAAAACAGCGAGGCACCGGCAATGCCGATGATCATCAGCCCGTAGCGCCAGCGCGGCCGGGCCCGCTTGGCGAGCGCCATCAGCGCCATCACGCCGCCCTCGCCGCGGTTGTCGGCCCGCAGGACGTAGGCCACGTACTTGAGCGACACCACCAGCGAGATCGACCAGAAAATCAGCGACAGGATGCCCAGCACGTTGCCCGTGGAAGGCGCCAGCCCGTAGAGCGGCGAAAAGCATTCCTTCAGGGTATAAAGCGGGCTCGTCCCGATATCACCAAACACGATACCCAGTGCGGCCAGGACCAGCGGCGGCAGGGCGTCGCGGTGTTCAAGGTTCTGCATGCAGCGATCTACCGGTATTGCGGCCGGCAGCCAGACGGAAACTGGCCCGCATTGTAGTGGTGTACCCGACAGGCTGCATCAACCATACGACGTTTCCATGAAAGCCGGGTTTTTACACCACACCCGAGCAGGTACTGTAGGCAGTCATCATCTTCATCCCCGTTTTTGCAAGGAGAACACTTCCATGTTCCGCCATACCTTTGCCAGCCTTGCTTTCACGACACTCTGCCTCGCTGCCGGACAGGCCGGAGCCGAACCCGCCGGCCTGCTGCCGGCCCTGCCCTACGCCGGCCAGCCAGGCCAGCAGCCATCCCGGGTCGCCCTCGCGTGGCTGGCTCCGGTACTGGGCGAGGGCATCACCCCCGCCTCCCGCCAGCTGCTGCTGGATGCCCGTTCGGCCGAAGGCGAAGACCCGCGCCAGGTCACCATCACGGTGACCCAGTCCGGCCTGCTGGACGACAGCCTGCGCGACGTCCGCTACCAGCTCGTGCTCAGCCGCCAGGCCGATCACTGGCAGATCGACAGCAGCCTGCGCCAGCACCGCTGCCGCCGGCCGGCCGACCGCCTGTGGCGCACCACGCCCTGTGCCTGATTTGCCCGGCTTCTTTGATTGCGGCCTGCGCAGGTCGATATAATCGGCCGATTGATTTTCCAGACAGAATTGCCCGCCACCATGCACGAACAGTACCAGCCCCGCGACATTGAGGTCGCCGCCCAGCAGAAATGGGAAAAGACCGCCGCCTTCAAGGCCGTGGAAGATGCCAGCCGCCCGAAATACTACTGCCTGTCGATGTTCCCCTACCCGTCGGGCAAGCTGCACATGGGCCATGTGCGCAACTACACCATCGGCGACGTGCTGTCGCGCTACATGGCGCTCAAGGGCTACAACGTGCTGCAACCGATGGGCTGGGACGCCTTCGGCATGCCGGCGGAAAACGCCGCCCTCAAGAACCAGGTCGCGCCGGCCGCCTGGACCTACTCGAACATCGAGTACATGAAGACCCAGCTCAAGAGCCTCGGTTTTGCCATCGACTGGGAGCGAGAAGTCACCACCTGCAAGCCGGACTACTACCGCTGGGAGCAGTGGCTGTTCACCCGCCTGTTTGAAAAGGGCGTGATCTACCGCAAGAACGGCGTGGTGAACTGGGACCCGGTCGACCAGACCGTACTCGCCAACGAACAGGTGATCGACGGCCGCGGCTGGCGCTCCGGGGCGCTGGTGGAAAAGCGCGAAATCCCGATGTACTACTTCGGCATCACCCAGTACGCCGACGAACTGTTGTCCGACCTCGACACCCTCGACTGGCCGCCGCAGGTCGCCACCATGCAGCGCAACTGGATCGGCAAGAGCTTTGGCGCCGACGTGCGCTTTGCCTACGACGAAGCCAGCATCGGCAGCGCCGGCGAGCTGACCGTCTACACCACCCGTCCGGATACCCTGATGGGCGCTACCTACGTCGCCGTCGCCGCCGAACACCCGCTGGCCACCCAGGCTGCCGCGAACGATCCGGCACTCCAGGCCTTCATCGCCAGATGCAAGGCCGGCTCGGTTGCCGAAGCCGACATGGCAACCATGGAAAAGGAAGGCATGCCGACCGGCCTCTTTGTCGTGCATCCGCTCACTGGCGAGAAACTGCCGGTCTGGGTCGCCAACTACGTACTGATGAGCTACGGCTCCGGTGCGGTGATGGCGGTACCGGCGCACGACGAGCGCGACTTTGCCTTCGCCAACAAGTACGCCCTGCCGGTCCGGCAGGTCATCACCCTCAAGGAGGGCGACGCCACCTTCGACGCCAGCACCTGGCAGGACTGGTACGCCACCAAGGACGACAGCACCCGCCTCGTCAACTCTGGCAAATACGACGGACTCGGTTTCCAGGGCGCCTTTGACGCCATCGTCGCCGACCTCGCCACCAGGGCCGCCGGGGAAAAGAAAACCCAGTACCGCCTGCGCGACTGGGGCATCAGCCGCCAGCGTTACTGGGGCTGCCCGATCCCGATCATCCACTGCGACAGCTGCGGCGACGTGCCGGTCCCGGCCGACCAGCTGCCGGTGGTGCTGCCGGAAAACGTGGTACCGGACGGCAGCGGCAACCCGCTGGCCAAGATGCCCGAATTTTACGAAACCACCTGCCCGTGCTGCGGCAAGCCGGCGCGACGCGAAACCGACACCATGGATACCTTCGTGGAGTCGAGCTGGTACTTTGCCCGCTACGCCTCGCCCGACTGCGCCACCGGCATGGTCGACGACCGCGCCCGCTACTGGCTCAACGTCGACCAGTACATCGGCGGCATCGAACACGCCATCCTGCACCTCCTGTACGCGCGCTTCTTCAACAAGCTGATGCGCGACGAAGGCCTGCTCGCCAACGACGAACCGTTCCAGAGGCTGCTGACCCAGGGCATGGTGGTGTGCGAAACCTTCTACCGTGACCTCGACAACGGCAGCAAGGAATGGATCGCCCCGGCCGACGTGGTCATCGAACGCGACGGCAAGGGCAAGATCATTGCCGCTACCCACAAGGCCGACGGCCTGCCGGTCGTGGTCGGCGGCATCGAGAAGATGTCGAAGTCGAAGAACAACGGCGTCGACCCGCAGGCTCTGATCGAGCAGTACGGCGCTGACACCGCGCGTCTCTTCATGATGTTTGCCGCGCCGCCGAGCCAGTCGCTCGAATGGTCGGATGCCGGCGTGGAAGGGGCGTACCGCTTCCTCAAGCGCCTCTACAAGATCGTGAGCGAATACGTCGCTGGCGGTGTAGCCGAACGCTTCGTGGCCGGCGAGCTGACCGCCGATGAGAAGGCCCTGCGCCTGAAGCTGCACACCACCATCCAGAAGGTCAGCGACGACTTCGGCGTACGCCAGCAGTTCAACACCGCCATCGCCGCGGTGATGGAACTCCTCAACCTCTTTGACCGCACCGAAGCCTCGCGCGCCGTCAGGCAGGAAGTACTGGAAAGCGTGGTGGTCCTGCTGTCGCCGATCGTGCCGCACATCTGCGAAACCCTGTGGAGCGCGCTCAAGCCCGGCAGCGAACTGCTGGCCCAGCGCTGGCCGGAAGTCGATCCGGCAGCCCTGGTGCAGGACGAAATCGAGCTGGTGGTGCAGGTCAACGGCAAGCTGCGCGGTTCGGTCCGCGTGGCCGCTGACGCCAGCCGCGACGTGATCGAGGCCGCCGCCCTGGCGCACGAACAGGTCCGCAAGTTCATGGACGGCCAGCCGGCCAAAAAAGTGATCGTGGTCCCGGGCCGCCTCGTCAATATCGTGGTCTGATCCCCGGTCGGGCCGGTTGCCGCCGGTCCGGCCCCTTCAGGAGAACCGTATGACCGTAGTCCCTCGCGCCCTGTGGGCCGCCCTGCTGGCCCTCGGCCTGACTGCCTGCGGCTTTCACCTGCGCGGCACGCCGGCTGACACCACCCTGCGGCCACTGCCGTTCCAGTCGGTCTATGTCGTGCCGGGCGCCGCCCTCGTGGCACAGATCGACCGCCAGCTGAAATTCCAGCCCAACCTGGCCCGGGTCTCCACGCCGCAGGCAGCGCAGGCGGTCCTGCGCGTAACCAGCGAGCAGCAGCTCAAGGAAACCGCCACCCTCAACCGGGCCGGCCAGATCAGCGAATACCGCCTGATCTACCGCGCCACGGTCACGGTGACCCAGAACGGCCGCCAGCTGGGCGAGCCGATCACGGTCAGCGCGTCGCAGAACTTCCCGTACAGCGAAAGCTCGGTGCTCGGCAAGGCCGAAGAAGAACTGACGGTCTGGAAAGCCCTGCGCGAAGGTGCCGCCCAGTTGCTGATGTACCGCCTCGCGGCCCTGAAACCGGCAGACGACAAGACTCCGCCAGCTGCCACACCGGCCAGCGCCGACTGACCCGCCATGCAGAAACGTCTGGACGAGCTCGACCGCCTGCTGGCAGCCGGGCTGGCACCGCTGTATGTCATTCACGGTGACGAAATGCTGCTGGCACTGGAGGCCGCCGACGCCATCCGGGCCGCAGCCCGCGCCGCCGGCCATCTGGAACGCGAGGTGCTGACGGTCGAGGGTCATTTCGACTGGTCACTCCTCACCGCGGCAGCGGGCAGCAGCTCGCTGTTTGCCGACAGGAAGCTGCTGGAAATCCGCCTGCCGTCCGGCAAGCCCGGTACCGAGGGCGCCGAGGCGCTGGTGCGGCTGGCCGCCCGACTGCCGGACGACACCGTGACGCTGGTGCTGCTGCCGCGTCTGGACAAGACCCAGCAGGCCAGCAAGTGGTTCAAGGCGCTCGACAGCGCCGGCGTGACGCTGGCCGCCCAGGCCGTCGAGCGGCGTGAGCTGCCGGGCTGGATCAGCCGCCGGCTGGCCCGCCAGCAGCAGTCGCTGACGCCGGAGGCGCTGGCCTTCATGGCCGACCGGGTCGAAGGCAACCTGCTGGCAGCCCGCCAGGAAATCGACAAGCTCGCCCTGCTGCATCCGCCGGGTGAACTGGACCTGGCCGCGTTGCAGGCCGCCGTGGCCGACGTCGCCCGCTTTGACGTTTTCCAGCTCAATGCCGCGTGGCTCGCCGGTGAAGCCGCACGGGTCACCCGCATGCTGGCCGGACTGGAAGCCGAGGGCGAGGCGCCGGTGCTGGCCTTGTGGTCGGTGGCCGAAGAGCTGCGCAGCCTGATCCGCATCCGCATCGGCCTGCGCGACGGCAAGCCGATGGCCCAGCTCCTGCGCGAAAACCGCATGTGGGGCGAGCGCCAGCGGCTGGCCGAACCGGCCCTGCGGCGACTGGGGCAGGCACGCCTGCAGGCCGCCCTGTCCGAGTGTGCGGCCATCGACCGGGCCATCAAGGGTGCCGGTCCCGGAGAGCCGTGGCGCCGGCTGGAGGCCCTGCTCGTCGGACTGTGCAGGACAAACTGAAGCGGGCCGGCTAGTGTCTTTAAGAGCGGTGCAGCTGACATGCACCGCGACTGGTCCTCCGAACCCGCTTTCATGATTGCTGTCTTATGGGCTTCAAACTCGCGCTCAACGCCTGGGGAGCACACCACTCCACGCTGCCGATACTGCCGTACCGCAAATTCGCCCTCGTCTGCGAGGGCGGCGGCCAGCGCGGCATTTTCACCGCCGGCGTGCTGGATGCCTTCCTGCAACAGGCGTTTTTCCCGTTCGAGCTGATGATCGGCACTTCGGCCGGTGCCCAGACGCTGTCAGCCTATGCCTGCGGCCAGCACGGCTATTCGCGCCACGTCATCACCCGCTATACCACCACCCGCGATTTCTTCAATCCGCTGCGTTTCTTGCGCGGCGGCCACCTGATCGACCTTGACTGGTATGTCGACACGGTCCGGCGCGACTACCCGCTGGACCTCGAAGAAGCCCACCGGCGCCTGAACGGGCGCGAGCTGCTGTTCTGCGCCTGCCGCCAAGATGATTACCGGCCGGTTTACCTGCCTGCGGGCCGTTATGACTGGCTGGCCAGCCTTAAGGCCTCCAGCGCCATTCCGCTGCTGTACCGCAACGGTGCCGAAGTCGGCGATGTCCGTTACGTGGACGGCGGAGTGCGCGATGCCATTCCCGTGCGCGAAGCCTGGCACCGCGGCGCCGACCTGATCCTTGTCATCCGCACCCTGCCCAGCGGCATTTCGCCGGTGCCGGCCTGGCGCCAGCACATGCACAAGGCCCTGTCGCGCAGCGACAAGCTCCAGACGGCAGTGCAGCTGCTGGAACAGCACGAACGCATCTACGCCGCCACCCAGCACTTCATCGATGCCCCGCCAGGCGACCTGCGCATCATCGAAATCGCCCCGCGCCAGCCGCTCAAGAGCCGGGTGGTCGGCAGCCACCCCCGGGATCTCGAGCACGACTACCGGCGCGGCACCCTGTGCGGCCTGCAGTTCCTGCGCAAGATTGTGCCGCGCCTGCAACAGCACAGACATGCCGTTCCTGACGAAATATGACAAACAAATTAAACTCCTGACACTCTCCCGACCGGGAGCCAGCCATCAGGAGTGTTGCCCATGTTCAAGCGCGTGCCGCTTTCGACCCGTCTGGCACTGGCGGCCTTTCTGGCCTGTGTCCTGTCATTCGGCGGACTGATCCTGCTGACCGACCTGATGACCCGGCAGCTGGCCGTCGGGCAGGCGGAAAAACAGCTGTCGCACGAAATGTCGGCCATTGCCGTCAGCCTGTCGGACAACTTCGCCAACTCAAGGCAGATCGCTACCCAGCGGCTCAAGCTGTTCCGCCACCTGCTGCCGGCCGGCCTGCGGCTTGGTCCTCCGGCTGCCGGAGGACCACTGGCCGGCGTGCCCACGCTCTGGGCCGGCCAGCAGAACCTCAACGGCAACATCCAGCTGCTGGAACAACTGCGCGACACGCTGGATGCCGACCCCGCAGTGATGGTGCGCCACAATGACCAGTTCATCCGCGTCGCCACCCTGCTCAAGGACAAGAACGGCCAGCCACAGACCGGGGTGCCACTGAGCCCGGACAGCGCCGAAGTCGCAGCCCTGCGTGCCGGCAAGCCGTTTCACGGCATGGTCAACCGCAACGGCCACTTTTACATGAGCTATTTCGATCCGGTGCTGGATGAGCAGGGACAGGTCATCGGCGCCCTGTCGGTCCGCATCAGCATGGACGGCCTGTTGCAACAGATGGCCACCAGCCTGAAAAAACTCCGGATCGGCGACAGCGGCTACGCCTTCGTGATGAAGCCGGGAACCAGCCTCGCGGATACCTATTTCCTGATCCACCCGTCACTGGCCGGCAAACACCTGGGCGAGCTGCAGCATCCGAACCTCAACCAGGTCGTCAACGACATGCTGACCTTGAAAAACGGTGTCCTGCACTACGACTGGCAGGACCCGGCCAACGGCCGGCACGGCAGCAAGATTGCCGCCGTCGCCACCATCGACGAAGCAGGCTGGGTGGTCGGTGCCGGCAGCTGGGAAGACGAATTCACCGCCGCCGCCAGCCAGGTCCGCCAGCGGCTGATGCTGGCCGCCGTGCTGGCCGGCCTGCTGACCGTGATCCTGATCGCCTGGGTGGCCCGGCGCGGCCTGCGTCCGATCAACCGCATCACGCAGGCGGTAGCCCGTTTTGGCCAGGGTGACCTGGCTACACCGTTCGAGCACGACAGCCGCAGCCGCTGCGAAACCGATCGCCTGTCCGGCTCGCTGGAAGACATGCGCCAGGCCATCAACGGGCTGATGCGCCAGATCCACCAGTCCAACCACGCCCTGGGTCAGGCCGTGACCGAACTGGAATCCGCCGCCGAACGGGTACAGCAGGGCTCGCACGTACAGTCGGATGCGGCCGGCGAACTGGCTGCCTCGGTGCAGCAGCTGTCCACCAGCATCAACCACATTTCCGAACACAGTGCCGACGCCGAGCGGGTTGCGCAGGCCACCACCAGCGCTGCCCGCGAGGGCAACCGGCAGGTCAGCGAAGCCGCCCGCGAAATGCATGCCATCGCCGGGGAAATCCACGGCACGGCCGGCGTGGTCAACCAGCTCGGCCAGCGCACCAGCGACATCAGCCGGGTACTGGAACTGATCAAGGACATTGCCGACCAGACCAACCTGCTGGCACTCAATGCCGCCATCGAAGCCGCCCGTGCCGGCGAGGCCGGCCGCGGTTTTGCGGTAGTGGCCGATGAAGTGCGCCAGCTGGCCGAGCGCACCACCCGGTCGGCCAGCGAGATCGACCAGCTGATTGCCGGCGTGCAGACCGAATCGCAGGCGGTAGTCGAGCAGATGCGTGCGGTTTCCCAGCGCATGAATGCCGGTGTGGCGGCAGTGGAAGCGGCCGGCGGCACGCTGGAGTGCATCGAGTCGCAAAGCCGGCAGGCCGTCGAGGCCGTCAGCAGCATCGCCGGCAGTACCCGCGAGCAGAGCAATGCCAGCCAGACCATCAGCCACAGTGTCGGGCGCATTGCCGAGCTGTCGCATGACAACCAGCGGGCCAGCCAGACCAGCCGCCAGAGTGCCGACCATCTCAACCAGCTGGCCGGTACGCTGAACGGCATGGTGACGCGCTTCCGCCTCGACTGACACACGCACACCGCAACGACAAAGGCCGCTGTCCACAGGACAGCGGCCTTTGTTTTTTCCGACGTGACAGGGCATCAGCGATGCCCTGTTCCCTGGAGCATCAGGCCCGGGCCGGTACGGCTTCCGGTTCCACGGCCATCTTGACCGGCCTGGTCATCAGGCCCAGCACGATGGCCACACCCAGCAGGGCTGCCGAGATCATGTAGGCGTATTCGTAGGTACCGGTGATGTCCACGGCCAGACCGGCGAGCAGCGGGCCGACAAAGCCGGACACCCCCCAGGCGGTGTACAGCACGCCATAGTTGGCACCGTAGTTCTTCAGGCCGTAGAAGTCGGCCGTGGTCGACGGGAACACCGACATCAGCGAACCGTAGGCCATGCCGGCCACCACCGTACCCAGCAGGATCATGCCGGCATCGGTGTACATCGAGAAGGCCAGCATGTTGACGGCTTGCAGGGCAAAGGCCAGCAGCATGGTGTTGGTACGGCCGATCCTGTCGGACAGGATGCCGCCACCCACACGGCCGGAGGCGTTGGAGATGGCGAGGATCGACACCAGGTAGGCCGGGTTCAGGATGCCGGCCTGGTCGGTGGCGATCGAGGCGAGGTTGCCGATGATCATCACGCCGGCCGAGGACGAGAACACGAACATGATCCACAGGAAGTAGAACTGGCGGGTCTTCATCATTTCACGCCAGGTCATGTTGTGGCCCGATGCCTTCGGTGCCGAAGCGCTGGCCGCCGCAGCCGGAGCCGGTGCCACATAGCCTTCCGGCGGGTTGGAAATCACCCGGGTCAGCGGCAGGCCGATGACCAGCACGGCCGAGCCGAGGATCATGAAGCTCTGCGAAATGCCGAAACCGTCGATCAGCCCGGTGCACAGCGGTGCCAGGTACACGGCAGCCAGCCCGAAGCCGCCGACGGTAATGCCCGACACCATGCCCTTTTTGGACGAATGGAACCACTTCATGGCAGCCGGGGTCACGCAGGCATAGGCAAAACCGATGCCGGTGCCGACCACGCCACCAAAGGCCACGGTCAGCCCCAGTACGCTGTCCTGCGGGATCATGCTCGACAGGATCATGCCCAGACCCACCAGCACCACGCCGAGGGTGATCACCTTCTTCGGCCCGATGCGGTCCTGCAGCGCACCGGCAATCAGCAGGGCCACGGCCCACACCACGATGGCCACGTTGTACGGCATCGAAGCGTCGGTGTTGGTCCAGCCCCAGTCATTCACCAGCGCCTTCTTGATCACGCTCCAGGCGTACAGCACGCCGATGGTCAGGTTGATGCAGGTACCGGCCACCAGTACCTGCAAGCCTTTGTTGAGTTTGCTCATGCACATCACTTTCCACGTCGGCAGAAACCGGGGTACCGGACCCGTACGGCGTCTGCCTGGCGCGGCCCGACGGGGGGCCTGCCCGATTAAAAACGGCGCAGTCTAGTGATTTCCATAAATTTGCACAATTGAATATTAAGATTTTCTGATTGATATCTGCCTTGAGTCATGCCGTTCGGGCCTGCATTCAACCTGCTCCATCAACCATTTGCTTTTATTAAGTAAATAACCATGACCAACCTGTAGAATCAGATCAGGCTTCGTTTAAAACCGGCAGGATTCCCGGTCTGCATATTCACCGGGCATGCCGACCAACATCCGGATGGCCTGCGATCCGCTCCGGACATTCCACCTTTCATGCTCCTGGCAAGCATTCCTGTCAGGCCACTGCCCCCCTGCCGGAACAGCCAACCGGCACCACGGTCACGTCATACCCCGGCTCAGACCCGCTGCCCCAGCGCCAGCCATGCCGCCCCGCGCACGCCGGAGTCGTCACCAAAACGCGGCAGCAACAGGCGGGTGCGCACCGGCTCATCGGTAAACACGAACGCTCCCCACGCGGCGCTGACGCGGCCGGCCAGACCGGGCAGCCGGGACAGGCCGCCGCCCAGCACGATCACCTCCGGGTCCAGCACATTGATCACGCCGGCCAGCGCCTGCGCCAGCCTCAAGGCATGCCGCTCCAGCGTCGAGTGCGCGGCTTCGTCACCGGCAGCCGCCCGTGCGGCAACGGCTTCGGCACTCAGGCATTCACCGGTCTGGCGGGCATGATCAGCGGCCAGCGCCGGACCGGACAGCCAGGCCTCGACGCAACCGCTCCGGCCGCAATAACAGGGTGGCGCAGCCCCCGGCATGCCGGCAGGATCCGGCACCAGCGGGTTGTGACCCCACTCGCCGGCAATGCGGTTGGGGCCGGCCAGCAGCCGGCCGTCAATCACGATGCCGCCACCCACGCCGGTGCCGAGGATGACGCCGAACACCGAACGTGCTCCGGCCGCCGCGCCGTCACGCGACTCCGACAGTGCAAAGCAGTCGGCATCGTTGGCCAGCGCCACGCGCCGCGCCAGCCGCTGCTCCAGGTCCGCCCGCAGGCACTGGCCGATCAGGCAGGTGGAGTTGGCATTCTTGATGCGTCCGTCCGGGCGCTCGGCCCCTGGATGACCAAGCCCGACCGCCAGCGTCATGCCCAGCGCTGCCTCGGCCGCAGTCACCAGTTTCACCAGTGCGGCCAGCGTCGCGGCGTAATCCCCCACCGGGGTGGCCACCCGCTGGCGCCAGTGCTCCTGACCGCGTGCATCCAGCACCACGGCAGAAATCTTGCTGCCTCCCAGATCCAGCCCGAGTGCCATGCCTTCATGCGTCATGCCGATAGTCCGTGGGTCAAAACGCTTACACTAACGGTTTTTCGCCCTCCAGGACCGTCATGGCGCTCAAAGCCACCATTTTCAAAGCCGACGTGCAGATCAGTGATCTGGATCGCGGCTATTACGCCCGTCACCAGCTGACCCTCGCCCGCCACCCGTCGGAAACCGACGAGCGCATGATGCTGCGCCTCGCCGCGTTCATCTGCCACGCCGACGAAAAACTGGCCTTCACCCGCGGACTGTGTGCCGACGACGAGCCGGCACTGTGGCAGCAGAACGATGCCGGCGAATACACCCTGTGGATCGAACTGGGCGAACCGGACGACAAGCGCCTGAAAAAAGCCTGCAGCCGCGCAGAATCGGTCTGGCTCTACAGCTATGGCGGCCGGGCCACCGACATCTGGTGGCAGAACAACCAGGGCAAGCTCTCGCGGCTGGACAACCTGACCGTGGCCAGCATTTCGCCGGATACCCTAGCCGGCCTGGCCGGACTGACCCAGCGCAGCATGCAGCTCAACGCCACCTTGCAGGACGGCCAGCTGTGGCTGTCGGACGGCAACCAGACCGTCCTGCTGGAACCGGACTACCTCCAGCGCGGCCGCTGAGCCGCCGGCATGCCCGGGCGGCCGGACCGCTCAGAATTCGATGATGACCTTCCTGGCACCCAGGGCCTTGGCGCGGGCAATCAGCTGCTCGATGCCGGCCTCGGCCAGCGGGATGGACAGCGGCTCCGGCACACTCCCGGCCAGCGCGGGTGCGTGGCCGGCACCGGCCTGTTCCGGGCCGGCCGGCAGCGTGGCCGGCGCCAGCTCGGCCAGCACGGCACACAGGCGCTCGTAGGCTTCACGGCTGGGCTTGATATGACTGGCATCCTGCGCCTCATAACGCTGGATGGCTGCGGTCGACAACCCTACCTTGCCGGCCAGTGCAGTACGCGACAGGCCCAGCTGTTTGCGCAGGGTTTTCAGGGCCACCGGAAAGTCCGGATGCTCAAAGGCGGGCAGGATCGGCACGCAAGGCTCCATCGGCTGTATGAATTGATGCAGCCAACATCATACACGCAAACCTGATCATACAAGAGAAATACATACAACATGTATGATCAAATCAAAAAATAAACACAAAACCACACAAACAACCATATAAACAAATTTATTCAGTCAAATCATCTGGATAAATAAATACAAAAATACATACAAACATACATTCACACACTCGGCCATTCTGAAAAAACACACACAAACCACACAATACATACAAATGCCTTCATGCCCGGCTTCCGGCCAGCCGGCAGGACCACCGCCTGGAAGTCCACGCTGGCATGCCTGCTGGCACGCGCTATAACGGTCGTCAAACGCGCGTACAAGGAATCCACACATGGCCAGTCTCGCCAACCTGCTGGGCCGCATCCTGCTGGCGCAACTCTTCATGCAGGCGGGCCTCAACAAGATCTTCAGCTACGACGGCACGATTGCCTACATGGCCACCCAGCACGTCAGTGCCATGCTGCTGCCACTGGTGATCGCGCTGGAAACCGGCGGGGCGCTCGCGCTGCTGCTGGGCTGGCATGTCCGCCTGTTCGCTTTCCTGCTGGCCGGCTTTTCGCTGCTGGCCGCGCTGGTGTTTCACCACGACTGGAGCCAGACCAGCGAATACCTGCTGTTCATCAGCGACGTGGCCGTGGCCGGTGGCCTGCTGGTGCTGGCGCAGGCCGGAACCCCCGGCCTGAGTCTGGACGCCCGCCGCCAGCGCCGCGCCGGCCGCTTCTGACGAGACATGCGCTCCGGGCGACACCCCCGTCGCCCGTTTCAACCCTGTCACGGGCTCTCCCCCTGCCGTGACAGGGTTTTTTTTGTCCCCGGTCCGTAACGTGCCAGCGGGCCAGCGGGCCACCGCCCCCGGCAGGCCATCGGGCCGTACCGGCCCGGCACCTGCACCAGCCCGGAAACCTGCCGCACCCGTAGCAGCCAGCCTTGCGGTACAACAAAAAAGGACGGAAATCCGCCCTTTTTATGGGTCAATACAAACGCCTTATTGCGTATCTTGCAGATGATCGACCAGCTGGTGCAGCCCCCGGGTCAGAGCCTGTACGGCACCGTCCACGTCCCAGTCGTCGTGTCCGAGGCGGACCACGTTGGAAATCGCCCGCAATTCCAGGAACCGGACGCGCTCCTGCTGGCAGACATGGAAAAACGCACCACCCTCCATGTTTTCGATCTCGACCTGGCTGGCGTCCACGAACGGTGCCAGTGCGGCGTTGAGCGTCATGCTGCGCGCCGTGGCAAACGGGGCGGCTGCCGGCAGGTGCGGACAGGCCAGCGTATGGCGCCGCTCGAACTCCATGTCGATCGGCAGGTGCGCCAGATGGGTGAAGCCGTCCGGCGTGAAAAAGCCGAGATCACCTTCGACTTCGCTTTCCACCAGCACCACCTCGCCCACCTTCAGGCCGGCATGCGGATAGACCCCGGCCACACCGGCAAGAATCAGCCAGTCCGGCTGGCGTGACTGGATGATCTTGAGGGTGGAATAGGCCGTGGCGGCAATGCCCACGCCGCTGACATGCGTGCCGACGCCGGAGTGGCGGAAATCACGGGCTTCGGTCGGCGTGGGAAACAGGATTTCGATCTTCATGCGGAATACCCCAGGTTCGGCGCCAGGTCGCGCTCGGCCTGCTCTACGCTGACACCGCGGCGGGCGGCGTAACTCTGCACCTGGTCACGGCCGATCTTGCCGACTCCGAAGTAGCGGCTGTCCGGATGGCTGAAGTAAAAACCCGACACGGCGGCGGTCGGCAGCATGGCGTAACCCTCGGTCAGCGTCATGCCGATGGCCGGCGCATCCAGCAGGTCAAACAGCCCGCGCTTGACGGTGTGGTCCGGGCAGGCCGGATAGCCCGGCGCCGGCCGGATGCCGACGTAGCGCTCGTCGATCAGTGCCTCGTTGTCGAGTGCCTCGCTGTCGGCATAGCCCCAGAACTCGCGCCGCACCCGTGCATGCATCAGCTCGGCAAGACCCTCGGCCAGCCGGTCGGCCAGCGCCTTGAGCAGGATGGCCGAATAGTCATCGTTGGCGGCTTCAAAGCGCGCCACATGCGGCTCGATGCCCAGTCCCGCCGTCACGGCAAACGCGCCCAGATAGTCGCGCACGCCGCTGCCCTTGGGAGCGACAAAGTCGGCCAGTGCCCAGTCCGGCTGGCCGCCACCCTGCTTGTCGGTCTTGACGATCTGCTGGCGCAGGCCGGTCCAGCTCAGGCGGCACTCACCGGTTTCGGGGTCGTACAGCTCGATGTCGTCGTCGTTGACGCTGTTGGCCGGGAAAAGGCCGATCACGGCGCGCGCCTCCAGCCAGCGGCCTTCCACCACCTGGCCCAGCATGGCCTGGGCATCGGCAAACAGCTGGCGGGCCGATTCGCCCACCACGGCATCGTCCAGGATGGCCGGGAAACGGCCGGCCAGCTCCCAGCTCTGGAAGAACGGCGTCCAGTCGATGAACGGCACGATGTCGGCCAGTTCCACCTCGAACCGGCGCACGCCCAGCCAGCGCGGCACCGGCGGTGTGTACAGCGCCCACTCGCCGGCAAAGCGGTGCGCGCGCGCCTCGGCCAGCGGCAGCAGGCGCGCCTCGCCGCGTCCTTCGAAAATGGCACGCGCCTTGGCGTAATCATCCGCCACTTCCTGCACGAAACCGTCGCGCAGGGTGTCGGACAGCAGGTTCGAGCACACGCCCACCGCGCGGCTGGCGTCCGGCACGTAGATCACCGGGCCGCGGTAATGCGGGGCAATCTTCACCGCGGTATGCACGCGGCTGGTGGTGGCGCCGCCGATCAGCAACGGAATGTCGAAACCCTGACGCTGCATTTCCTTCGCCACATGCGCCATCTCCTCCAGACTCGGCGTAATGAGGCCCGAGAGGCCGATGATATCGGCCTTGTGCTCGCGCGCCGCATCCAGGATGGTCTGGCACGGCACCATCACGCCGAGGTCGATCACCTTGTAGTTGTTGCAGCGCAGCACCACGCCGACGATGTTCTTGCCGATGTCGTGCACGTCGCCCTTGACCGTGGCCATGATGATCACGCCCTTGGCCGGCGCGTCCTGCAGGCCGAGGCGGATCTTTTCTTCGTCGATGAAAGGCTCGAGGTAGGCCACGGCAGCCTTCATCACGCGGGCGGATTTCACCACCTGCGGCAGGAACATCTTGCCGGCGCCAAACAGGTCGCCGACCACGTTCATGCCGTCCATCAGCGGGCCTTCGATCACGTGCAGCGGGCGGCCACCCTTGGCCAGGATTTCGCGGTAGGCCTCTTCGGTGTCTTCGGCGATGAAGTCGGTGATGCCGTGCACCAACGCGTGGCTAAGGCGCTCGCCCACGGTCTTGGGCGCATCGGGCGTGCCGCGCCATTCGAGCTTCTTGGTTTCGTCCTTGGCACCGCTTTTGGCGGTTTCGGCCACCTCCAGCAGCCTTTCCGCCGCATCTTC
>RRZT010055386.1_pt1 | contig 24069 bp, 16 predicted proteins | sample 2165551 | NCBI WGS metagenome assembly RRZT01 (sample SAMN10456910, study PRJNA506462) | wastewater metagenome | biome: wastewater; feature: sludge; material: wastewater sludge; isolation source: wastewater sludge with Escherichia coli K12::gfp cells carrying plasmid... | place: USA: Moscow, Idaho... | reverse complement strand
GAACGGCGTCCTGGCCGGTGTAACTCGGGCCGCCTCGATCGTCAGCTCCGAGGTAGGCCCAATCGGGTGTCGCCGGTGTCGCCGGCGTCGCTGGCAGCCGAACACCGGTCGTTCCGCCGCGACTCACGAGGTGTCGACGCGAGTCGTAGTCGAACCCGCTGCGCCGCAGCGCCGCCACGGCTCGGCGCGCGGCCGAGCGGCCGTCCGCGTGGCGGAGGGTCGCCGGGTCGAGGTGGGCGACCAGCCGCCCGCCGTCCGTCAACCACGAGGCAGCCCGCAGCAACAGCCCGAGTTTGTCGCCGACGTAGGCCGTGCACGCAGGTCACCAGGTCCACCGGCCCCGGCGGCTCCCACGTGCTCACCGACGCCACGTGTAGCTGCAGGCCCGTCGGGCGAGGTGCGGCCACGAAGGCGTCGACGAGGTCGACCCCGATGATCGTCAACCGCCCCGCCCACCGTGACCTGTCGACCTGGGTGCCCGCCTCGATGAGGGCTCGACCGCTGCCACAGCACAGATCGACCCACAGCAGCCGGTCATCGCGTGGCGCGCCGGGCTCGGCGTGGCCGGGACCTGCCCGCGAGGTGCGGATGTCGCCGCCGGGGGGACTACCGCGCGGCGGTGGATCACCCGTGCCGCCGGTCGCGGCGGGCAGGAGCCAGCGCAGCGGGTCGAAGCCGAGGTCACGGGCGTAGCTGTTCACCCCGACCAGGCCCCGCTCACGGTTCATGACGCAGTTGGCCGCGACGTCGGAGCGGGCCAGCTGCGTGTCGTCGAGCAGCTGAGCCGGGGGGCGAGTGTTGCTGGGTGTCCTCATCGGCGCGCCCGGACCCGGGGTGGCCGGTGGCTGCTGCCATGTCGTCGCACAGGTCGAAGTCTGGGCCGTCGGCCGGTTGGGCTCGTGCCCGGCCTGTGCCGGATGACCCACCCCGGGGCGAGGCTCACTGAGTCAAGCGGCGCCGTAGCCCGCTGGCGCGCTGGGCCGGGCGGCATACGGCGTGGCGGATCGCGTCGTCGGTGGCCACCACCCGCACGTGCTGCTGGGCGCGGGTGATTGCGGTGTAGAGCAGCTCGCGGGTGAGCAGCCGGGAATCCTGCTCGGGCAGCACGACGGTCACCTCGGCGGCCTGGCTGCCCTGGCTCTTGTGGATGGTGAGCGCGTGCATTGTCTCGACGCTGGCCAGCCGCGAGGTGGCCAGCCGCAGCGGCGCACCCGCGGCAGCGATCAGCGCCACCAGGGCAGACCCGCCCGGCGCACCCTGGTCGATCGCGCCGGCTGCGCCACTGCCGGTGTCGCCGTCGCGGCCAAGGGCGCCGGCGAGCACGACGCCGGTGTCACCGTTGTAGAGGCCCAGCCCGTAGTCGTTCTCGGTGACGATGAGGGGGCGCCCGGCATACCATTCGCGGCCCCACGCGGCGCCGACCGCGACACCGGTCTCGTCGGCGAGCCAACGCTCGACGAGCCGGTTCCAGTGGCCGGCGCCGAACGGCCCCTCGCGGTGCGCGCACAGCAATCGGTGCCCGTCGAGGGCGGCCAGGACCGCCGACTCGTCGGGCGCCTCGGCCGCCGTGCGCAGCGCCAACGCACTGCGTACGGCGATGGCGCGCACCTGCTCCAGGGTGGCCGGGTCGGCCGGGTCGAGTAGCGTGACGTCGGGCCGTCCGGCATGCAGCACCCGCAGCGCCGTCGCTGCGTCGCCATCGCGCACGGCGGCCGCCAGCTCACCGATCCCGGCACCGAAGCGGTGCGAGGTGCGCAGCGTCGCCACGGCGCCCGGGTCGAGCGGGGCGAGCCCGGCGACCAGGTCGGCCAGCACCGCGCCGGCCTCGACCGAGGAGAGCTGGTCCGGGTCGCCGACGAGCACCAGCCGGGCCTGTGGGCGCAGCGCCTCCAGCAGTCGGGCCATCAGGGTGAGCGACACCATCGAGGTCTCGTCGAGGACGATGACATCGTGCGGCAGCCGATTGCCGCGGTCGTGGCGGAAACGGGTGCTGGCCCCCCGCCAGCCGAGCAACCGGTGCATGGTGACCGCCGGCAGGGCTCCCAACCGCTCGCGGTCGGTCGCCGGCAGCCGCGCGGTCGCGGCGGCGACCGCCTCCTGCAGCCGGGCGGCGGCCTTGCCGGTGGGGGCGGCCAAGGCGATCCGCGGTGGTCGCTCGCCCCGGGCCGCGGCCTGGTCGACGAGCAGGGCCAGCAGCCCCGCGACCGCCGTCGTCTTGCCGGTGCCGGGGCCGCCGGTGACCAACGCCGTCCAGCGTTGCGCCGCAGCCGCGCCCGCTGCTCGCTGCTCGTCGAAACCGGCCGGGAACACCCGGGCCGCCGCCTCGGCCAACCGGGCCGGATCCAGGGGAGGGGCCGGCTGGTCGATCCTGGCCCGGAGGGTGTCGGCGACGAACCGCTCCTCACGCCAATACCGGTCCAGATAGACCAACCCGTGCTCGACGCGCAGCACCGACTGGGCGGCCAGCGCGCTGTCGGCGAGCGCCTGCGCCCACCGCGCCGGCTCGGGCAACGGTATGCCGCGCGCCTGCGCCGCCTGCCCGGCCGCGGCCAGGGTCTGCGGGTCGGTCTCGGGCAGCAGCGCGAGATCCAGGCTCACCGACCCGGCGCGCAGCGCTCGCACCGCCAGAGCCAGCGCCAGCCGGGCCGATTCGTCACTCTCACCGGCCAACTCGCCGAGCCGTTGCGCCACCTGCACGTCGGGCGTCTCCAACAGCCCGGCGACGTTGAGTTCGTGCACCAGGCCGGTGCCGCACGCGGCAAGCCGGCGGTCGTGCGGGGCGAGCGGTTCGACGAGCGGCTCGGCCCCAGCCGCGGAGCCGACCGCCTGCGGGATGCTCGGCTCGGTCACCGCACACCGCCCGTCTCAGAGGGGCCGGGCGCGGCATACCGGCCGTCGAGCAGGTCGGACAGGTCGGTGACCAGCGCGACCGGCGGACGCCACCCGAACACCCCGGTCGGCTGCCCGTCGAGCACCGGTGTGTCGGGCCCACACATGCCGCGCAGGAAGAGGTAGAGCACCCCACCCCACTGCTGCTCGGGGTCGTAGCCGGGCACCCGCCACCGGAGGAAGCGTTGTGCGACAACGCTGTACAACAAGGCCTGCAGGGGATAGTGGGAGTGCAGCATGGCCTCGGCCAGCTGGGTGGGGCCGTAGTCGGCAGCCGTGGTGGGTCGGGCCGGGTCACCGAGCAGGTTGGTCTTGTAGTCGACGACGAGGAAACGGGTCGGCCCGTGGCCGGTTGTGCCGGCCATGCCGGATGAGCCGGTGGTGGGCCGGGCACCCGCAAGAGCGCGTCGATCGACCCGGAGAGGTAACCGCGCAGGGGCTGCTCACCGAGCGCGGGCGCGGCCAGGCGCGCGGCATACCGGCGCATCGGGTCGGTCGTCGGCAGGTGTCGGCGCAGCAGCTCCGCGACCTCGCCGAGGCGCACCTCGGCACCGCCCGGGCCCGCCGAATCGCCTCCGGCAAGAGGGAATTCGAAGTCGAGCTCACGCAGCCGGTCACGCAGCGGCAGCTGGGCCAGGGTCAGCCCCGGGGCCAACGGCCCGAGCGGGGTGTGCAGGGCCGGCAACAGCGCGGCGGCGATCTCGTCGGCGTCGGCACCGACCGGCCACCAGCGCAACTGCTCGGCGGTGTGGGCACGCAACTCTTGCAGCAGATAGGGCGCCTGCGGGTCGGCGTGTTCCAGCACGGCGTGCACGAGGCTGCCGAAGGCCGCGCCGGAGGGCAGCGCCGCCATCGGCGACGTCACCTCGGCGGGGTCGGTGACCGCGGCGGCGCCAGCCCCCTCGGCCGAGGCGGAACCCTCGGCCGGGCCACCCATCAGCCCCTGGGGCGTCGCCTCATCGAGCGCCGGCTCGTCGTCGAGCACGCTGGCCTCCGGCTCGCTGCGCACCCCGGCTTGTTCCTGCTCGGCCCGGATCAGCCCGGAGTAAGAGGTACGCCGCCAGTCGGTGTCGACGGCCCGGGCGAAGCTGCGCACCTGCCACGGACCCGCGGCGGCGGGGCTGGCGGGGGGGTCGGGCCGCTGCAGCCGGGCCGGCTCGCAGTGCGGGCCACCGACCGCCGCCAGCGAGCGCAGCGTCGTGATCGTCACCGCGTCACTGCGGATCGGCGCGACCTCGGGCACCGCCGCGTCACCGACGGCACGGCCCAGCAGCAACCGATGCAGCCCGGAGGCAGCGGTGTTGTGGGTAGCAGCCCACCAACACACCACCTGCGACTGGGCCCGGGTGAGCGCGACGTAGAGCATCCGCAGCCGTTCACCGGCGTCTTCACGCCGGCCGGTGGCGAGGTGCTCCTGCCAGGCCTGGCCCGCGCCCGAGACGTCGAGGCAGCGCCGGCCGGTGCTGTCGTGCAACAGCTGCACCCGCGGCTGGTTGGGGGTGAAGATCTCGAACTCGAAGGGCAGGTAGACCACCGGGTATTGCAGTCCCTTGCTGCCGTGAATGGTGACGATCTGCACGGCCGCCGCGTCGCTGTCCAGCCGCCGGGTGCGCTCGGCTCCGCCGGACTCGCGGCGCCGGGCCTCGTGCAGCCAGGCCAGCAGGGCGGCCGGGCCGAACCGCTGGCGGATCGCGGTCTCGTGCAACACCTGCCCGACGTGGCGCAAGTCGGTGAGCAACCGCTCACCGCCGACCTCGGCGAGCACTCGGGGGCCCAGGCCGCCGGCGTGGTGCTCGGCCGCTTCGAGCACCGCAGCGACCCCACCACCGCTGCGCCACACCATGGCCCACCCGCGCAACGTGTCGGCGATCCGGTCGGTGAGCCCGTCGCCGCCGGCGTCGAGGTCGACGGCGCGCAGGCCGACGAAGCTGCTCAGCCCGGCGGCCCGGACCAGCGCGCTTCGGTGGGGTTGGTCCAGGGCGGTGAGCAAGGCGAGCCATTCGGCGGCGGCCGGGGTGTGCAGGATGTCGCCGCCGCCGGCGACGACCGAGTGGATCCGGTATGCCGCGAGCTCCCGTTGCAGGGTCGGCACCGGGCCCCGCTCGTGGACCAGCACCGCGACGTGGTGCGCGGCGATCGGTGCACCGTCCCAGGTGGCGCCGGAGCCGAGCAGCCGGGCGATGTCGGCGGCGCAGTCGGCGGCCACGAGGGAGCGGGCCTGACCCACCGGGATGAGGTCGCCGGACGAGCCGACGGTGTCGGGGTTGCGTTCCAGCACCCGCAGCCGCCACGGGGGAGGAGTGCTGCCGTCGGACAGCCGCAACCGTTCGCTCCGGCGGGCCGGCGCCACCGGGTGGACCCGGATCCGGGGGTGGCCCAGCTCGGCACCGACGAGCATCTGCTGCAGGCTGCGCACCAGGGCCGGGTCGGCCCGGTGGTTGTCGGCGAGGGTGGCCTTGGTCGCGGCGGTGCCCGCGGCCCGCAGATACGCCACGACGTCGCCGCCGCGGAAGGCATAGATGGCCTGCTTCGGGTCGCCGATGAGCACGATCGTCGCGTGCCCGTCGAAGGCGCGCTCGATGACCTGCCACTGCACCGGGTCGGTGTCCTGGAACTCGTCGACGAGCACGACCCGCCAGCGCCCGCGCATCCGGTCGCGGGCCGGTGCCGCGGGGTCTTCGAGGGCGTCGGCGAGCCGGCTGAGCAGATCGTCGTAGCTGAGGATGCCCAAGCGCCGTTTGCGGCGCTCCAGCTCGGCGCGCACCGCGTGGGCCAGCTCGACCCGTGCGCCGGCGGCACCGGTGGGGTCGAGCCCGTCGGGCACCAGCGCGGCCTGCGGGTCGGCGATGACGTCACGGGCCAGGGCGCGGGCCTCGTCGTGGCGCAGCGGCGGGCGCGGCGACGCGGCATACCGGGCCAGGTAGAGGTCGTCGACGACCTCCTCGGCGAGCTCGTCGAGGCTCTCCACAAGAGTGGCGCCCGGGTCGCTGTCGCCGGCAACGCCGAGCGAGCGCAGCACGAGCTGGCAGAACTGGTGGGTCGTCGCGATGGTGGCGGCGTCGAAATCGGCGAGGGCATCGCGCAGCCGGCCGCGGGCCATAGCGAGGTCGGGCCGGCTCAGCAGCAGGTCGATGACCGGGTCGCTGCGGTCGGCCCGCGTCGGGTCGGCCAGCGCGGCCTCGGCCCGCACCAGCGCCTCACGCACCCGCTCGCGCAACTCTTGGCTGGCGGCCCTTCCGAAGGTCACCACGAGCAGCTCGTCGAGCCGGGCCACCCCCTCGGCGACGTAGCGGGTGACCAACGCGGCGACCGTGTAGGTCTTGCCGGTGCCGGCGCTGGCCTCCAACAGGGTGGTGCCGGCGGGCAGGGGGCCGCGGATGTCGAAGGCGGGCAGCTCGGCGACCAGTTCGGGCAGCGGCTGGCTCATCGGCCACCCCGCCGTTCCGCGGCCAGCAACGGCCCCCACAGGCGCATCGCGGCCGCGCCGAACCGGGTCGGTTCGTCGGGCAACGCCAAGGCGGGCTCGGCGGGCTGCTGCCCGGGCAGCTGCGGATGCGGCCCCCACACCAGCTCGTATGCCGCCTGCCCGGCGTCCTCGCGCTCGGGGAACTTGCCCGACCACTCGACGTGGGCCCGGGCCAGCGCCCCCGCCGCCGGTGAACCGCGATGTCTGGCAGCGGCATACGCGGCGCCGGCCTTGAGCGGTAGGGGCAGCGGCTCGCGCAGCCCGAGGTCGCGCAGCAGCACGAGGTCGGCCAACGCCGCGGCGACCATGGTGGGGTCGAGCGGGCCGAGGTCGGCCCAGCTCACGGTGCTGTCGCGCCCACCGCGCCCGATGGTGCGGGCCGTCCAGGGCACCTCGGGGTGAGTGCCGGCGAGCGCGAGCAGCTGCACCCACGTGGTGAGCCGGTGCCCGGGGCCGAGCTTGGAGTAGCTGACCGGCACGAGCCGATCGGCATACACCTGCCCGACCGTGCCCTGCAGCCGGCGCCCGCCGCCGAGGTCGACGTCGACGTCGACGGACTGCGCTGCGGCAGTGCGCCACTGCGCGGCCTCCTGGGCCGGGGCGTGCACGCCGTCGGCGACCGCGCGCAGCATCGACCAGCCCAGCTGCCCGGGGGGCAGCGTGCCGCGGCGCCATTCGCGCTGCATCGCGGCGTGCAGGTCGTGGCCGGCGAGCAGGTCGGTCAGCAGCCGATCACCGATGGCCCACTGCTGCAGCGCATCGACCGACAGGGGGATCTCGTCGCTGACCCGCTCGGCGTCGCGGGGCAGCGCGATGTCGAGCCGGGCCGGCCCGAGCAGATGGCGCACCGGGGCCTTGACGAAGCCGACGAGATCATCGAGCCGCACGTCGGGCGGCGGGGCCGCCGGCAGCGGGCCATCGAGGAACGGTCGCGGCTCGTGCCGGGGCCGGGCCGCCGCCTGTGCGCCGCGCAGCGCGGCACCGTCGAAGCCGAAAGCCGTGCCGGGCACGAGAGCACCGACCTCGTGGTTGCGCGGATCGAAGCGCTGCAAGGGGTGGGTCACCGTGACCAGGTCGCGCACCCGCTCCGGCCGGTATGCCGCGTCGCCCGCTGCAGTGCCCGCCGCACTGCCCGCTGCCCCGCCCGCTGCCCTGCCCGCCGCACTGGTCGTCGGCGCCGTCGCCGTCGCGTCGAGGGCGTCGAGCAGTTCACCGAGCGGCACCGCCGGTGGCCGGCGGGCCCCGGAGTGCGGGTCGGCGCCGGTGTAGGTGATGACCAGATGCTCCTGGGCGGCGAGGATCGCGTCGAGCAGCAGCTGACGGTCCTCGCTGCGCACGTCGCGCTCACCGGTGACCGGGCCGCGGGCCAGCAGGTCGTCGCCGTCGACGCCGCCCACCCGCGGGAAGACCCCGTCGTCGAGGCCGAGCAGCACGACGACCCGGTGCGGCACCGAGCGCATCGGCACCATCGTGCACACGGTGAGCGTGCCGGTGCGGAAGCCGGCGCGGGTGGGTCGACCGCCGAGGCGGTCGGCGAGCAGGGCGCGCAGGTCGGGCAGCCGCAGACCGTCGGTGAGCCCGGCTGCGTCGGGGCCGGCCTCGTCGGCGATCCGGGCCAGCTCGCGGTGGGCCTGCCCGAGCTGCCAGTGCTCGGCGGCGCCCACGTCGGTGAGGGCGCTCAGCCCGTCATCGAGCACCCGCAGCCAGTGCCCCAGTGGGTGGCACCCGACGAGCCCGTCGGTGACCTCACGCAGCCGGTCGACGAACTCGGCCAGTCGCCCGGCAAGCTCGACCTGGCTGCTCGCGACGTCGTCGAGGGGCAGCACGGTGTCCAACCAGGCGCCGGTGTCGTCGGACATGGCCACCCCGGCGAGCACCCGGTCCAGGCCGAGGCGCCAGGTGTTGTGCACGAACTCGCCGAGCCCGACGTCGCTGCGGTGCGCCGAGTCGAAGCCCCAGCGCACCCCGGCCTGGGTCACCCAGGTGGTGATCCGCTCGAGGTCGTCGTCGGTGAAGCCGAAGCGTCGGCGCACCGGCGGGGTGTGCGCGAGGTCGAGCACGGCGCTGGCCTGGGCCCGGCCGCCCGCCAGGTCGAGCAGCGCCGCGAGCACGCCGAGTAGTGGATTGGTCTGGTGCGCAGCACGATCCGCCAGGTGCACCCGCAATCGATGCCCCGGGTGCCCGTGCCGGCCGACCGCTTCGCCGAGCCCGAAGCCGGCCATGATCAGCGGGGCGTAGGCCTCGATGTCGGGGCACATGACGACGATGTCGCGTGGCTGGAGGCTGGGGTCGTCGGCGAGCAGGCCGAGCAGCACCTCGCGCAGCACCTCGACCTGCCGGGCCGGGCCGTGGCAGGCGTGCACCTGCACCGAACGGTCGGCCGGGTCGAGCAGCCGGGCCTGGCGGGTCGCCTCGTCGGGTCGGGCGTCGGCGTGCAGGTCGGCGTGCAACCAGCCCAGCAGGGTGCTTCGCCCCAGGGCCGGCAGGCGGTCGGGCGGCCCGCCGGGGGAGCGGTCGGCGCCCGGTGCGAGCACGTCGCCGGACGCCCCCAACGGGCCGAGGGTGCGTTGCAGCTCGCGCACATCCCGGCCCAGCCCGGCCAGCAACGGGTGACCGACGACGAGATGGCTGGTGTCGGTGCGCCGGCGCACCGGCCGGTCGCACCCCGCCTCGGCGAGGGCCTGCCACAACGCCGGCGAGGGGTGCGGCAGCCACAGGTGCACGGCGCGGTGTGCCCCGAGGCCGGCCAGCAGCTCGACGTCGGTGGCGCTGAGCCGGGTGTGCCCGAAGAGGCTCAGGCGCGCCGGCAGCGCCAACGTGTCGGGCCGATCCCGCAGGGCGGCAAGCACTTCGGTATGCCGCGTGGCCGGCGTCGGGGCCGTCACCCGGCTCACCACGGCCCGCCATAGCTGCGGCTGCCAGGCCAGGTCGGCAGGCACCGGTTCGCCGAGCCCGTCGGAGTCGTGGCCCCCCTCCCAGGCCACGAGGACGGTGGGGCGCTGCGCGGCATACGAGGCGAAGAGGCGAGCCAGGCGCCGGGCCAGCGCGAGCCGCCGGCCGCGGCGCAGCTCGTCGTCGGGGCCGCCGAGATGGGCGGCCAACGGGCCGGCCCACTGCTCGCCGAGGCCGGCGTCAAGGGCCGCGAGCACCGGCCAGGTGAGCACCGCGGGAGCCCACGGATCGTCGTCACCGGTGCCGGCGATCTCCGCGACCAGTGCCCACGGCGTGCGGAACTCGACTGCGGCACAGACCCCGTCGCCCCGGCCCGGCTGCGCTCCGAGACGATGGGACAGGCGTTGGCTGAGCCACCGCTCGACGCCCTTGGCGGGCACCGCGACGAGGTCTGCGGCGAACGGGTCGCCCGGGGGCACGGCGAGCAGCCCGGCCAGCCCGTCGGCGAGCAGGTCGGTGCGGTCGGCGCGATGCACGTGCAGCCCCATGTCGCCACCGAGACTAGGCCAGCGGGCCGACAGCGCACTGGCCGGTGGGGTCGGCAGGGGTCGTCGGGGGTCGGCCGGGGCCGGCAGGATGGACCCCCGTGGCTCAGCTCGGTCGCCGGGCGGCCCGGGTGCGGGCCCGGCGGGCGGTGCGGCGCAGGGCGGCCTGGGCGACCGGGCCCAGGTCGTTGACGGTGGTCACCAGCGCGGCGAGGTGCTCCAGGGTGGCGAAGGCGCTTGCGGCCCCATCGGGGTCGACGCCGTCGTAGAGCTCGACGCCGACGAAACCGGCACTCACCGCGTGCGCCAGGCCGGCACTGTCCAGCACGGTCGCCACCGGCGTGCCGGCCAGCACCCGGTCGAGCACCTGCTGGATCTGCTCGATCCACAGCGAGAGGGCGTGCCGGGTGGCGCGGGCCAGCACCGGGTCGTGCTGCCCGCCGGCCATCAGCTGCGCCATCACCGCGACATTGCCCTCACGGCGCTCGCGCTCGTGGATCGCGCGGCCCACGCTGAGCAGTTCCGGCAGGGTGCGCACCGCCGCGAAGTCGGCCTGATAGCGGGCCACACTGGTCGTCACCGCATCGGCCGAGGCCGCCTCGATGAGCTCGGTGACCGTGCCGAAGTGGTAGAAGATCAGCGCCTGGTTGACGCCCGCGGCGGCCGCGATGGTGCGGGCCGAGGCCGCCGCGAGCCCCTGCTCGCGCACCACCTGCAGCGCGGCCGCCCGCAGCCGGGTCTTGGTCACCTCCGCGCCCGTCGTCATGACGGCATCCTCGCGTGTGCTGCCGGTTCGCTCGGGCCGCCACACCGCTGGGAGCGCGCAACCAGACGCTGCGGGCGGGCCCTATCTCGCCGCGCGGCCGACCCTGGCTCTTGAGCAACTGCTCAAAAACGTCTAAACTGATCATTGAGCATCTGCTCAAACGAGCTGCTCACGTCCTCGGAGGGTGACGGCACTCGCCGCACCCGCCCGCGACCCTGGAGGTCACGATGATCGACGCTGTGACGGGCGCCTTCAGTTACTCGGGGGCCGCCATCGCCGCCGAGCTGCACCGCCGGGGCCGCTCGGTGCGCACGCTGACCAACCACCCGCCCGGTGACCGGGCACTGACCCCCGAGCAGCGGACTGTCGAGATCCGGCCGCTGCAGCTCACCGACCCGGGCGGCCTGCGCCGCAGCCTCGCGGGGGTCGACACGCTCTACAACACCTATTGGGTGCGCTTCCCGCACGGTGCGGTCACCTTCGACACGGGGGTGGCCGGCAGTGCGGCGCTCTTCGAGGCTGCCGCCGACGCCGGGGTGCGTCGCATCGTGCACGTCTCGATCACCGGCGCCGACGTGGCCTCGCCGTTCCCCTATTTCCGCGGCAAGGGCCTGGTCGAGGCCGCGCTGCGCGGCTGCGGCATCCCGTATGCCGTGGTCCGCCCGGCGATCCTCTTCGGTGGCGACGGGGTGCTCATCAACAACATCGCCTGGCTGATGCGCCGGTCGCCGGTGACCCTGTACGGCGGCGACGGCGGATACCGGGTGCGGGGCATCCACGTGCGCGACCTCGCCACCCTCATGGTCGACCTCGCCGAGGGCGAGGCGCAGGTCACCGTCGATGCCGTCGGCCCGCAGTCAGTGGGCTTCCGGGAGTTGCTCGAGCACATCCGCCGGGCAGTGGGGTGCCGCACCGCGCTGCTGCCGGTGCCCGGCGCGGTCTTCCCGGTGGTGACCGGGCTGCTCGGCCGGATGCTGCGCGACACCCTGCTCACTCGTGACGAATATCGCGCCCTGGCCACCGGATTGGCCGACTCCACCGCGCCGACGACCGGCTCGGTGCGACTCACCGACTGGATCACCGCGCACGCCGCCGACCTCGGCACCCGGTATGCCCACGAACTGGACCGGCACTACCGCCCGGTGCCGGCCCGCGGGTGAGCGGTCAGTCGGCCGCGAGCTCGCGCAATCGCGGCAGCACCCGGTCGGCGAAGGTGGTGAGGAAGCGGGCCTGGTCGTGGCCGGGGCCGTGCACGACGAGGTGGGTGAAGCCCCAGTCGACATAGGGGCGCACCGCCTCGACGATCTCGTCGGGGTCGTTGCTGACGATCCAGCGACTGGCGATCTGCTCGTCGCTGAGCGCGTCGGCAAGCTGCTCCATCTCGACCGGGTCGGTCGTGCCGTGCTTCTGCTCCGCGGTCAACGACAGCGGCGCCCAGAATCGGCAGTTCTCCACGGCCGCAGCACGATCCGGGTCCCACGACAGTTTGATCTCGATCATCCGGTCGTATGCCGCGCCGCCCGCCCCGGTGCCCGCCGCGTTGCCCGTCCCGGTCGCCGCGTTGCCCGCCTCGCCCCCGGCACCGGCGCGCCCGACCTTGGCCAGGCCCTCGGCGACCGCGGGCAGCAGCTGATCCTGGTAGAGCGCCGCCCCCTTGCCGGAGGTGCAGATGAACCCGTCGCCGGCCCGACCGGCATACCGGGCCATGAGCGGCCCACCGGCGGCGACGTAGATGGGCACCGGCACGTCGGGGCGGTCGTAGATCGTCGCGTCGGTGGTGCGGTAGTACCCACCGGCATGGGTGACCCGCTCCTGGGTCCACAGCGCCCGGATCAGCTCGATCGCCTCACGCAGCCGGGCGAACCGCTCCTTGAACTCCGGCCAGGTCTCGATCGCGCCCAGGCCCACCTCGTTGAGCGCCTCGCCGGTGCCGACGCCGAGCGCGATGCGCCCGGGGTAGAGCTGCCCGAGGGTGCCGAAGGCGTGCGCGATCACCCCGGGCGAGTATCGGAAGGTCGGGGTGAGCACCGAGGTGCCCAGCAGCACCCGCTCGGTGCGCTCACCGGCCGCGGCGAGCCAGGCCAGCGAGAAGGGCGCGTGCCCCCCGGTATGCCGCCAGGGCTGCACGTGGTCGCTGACCCATACGCTGTCCAGCCCCACCTGCTCGGCGAGCACGGCATACTCGAGCAGCTCGCGCGGCCCGAACTGCTCGGCCGAGGCCTTGTAGCCGATGCGAAGTCCCATGTGCGGCAAGCCTTTCTCGGGTCCGTCCCCGGGACCTCAGGCGGTCGCCGCGAGCGGCGTCGGGGTCAGTAGACGACGACGGTGTCGCCGACCCGGGCCTGGTCGAACAACCAGATCATCCGGGCCTTGTCACGGATGTTGACACAGCCGTGCGAGCCGCCGTTCCAGCCCTGGGCCGCGAAACCGGAGGAGTAGTGCACCGCTTCGCCGCCGTTGTAGTACAGCGCGAACGGCATCGGCGCGTCGTACTTGTAGGAGTAGGCGTCGCGGTCCTTGGCGTAAACGTGGAACAGGCCGTTGTCGGAAGGGAACTGCGGCTTGCCGAAGCGCGCGTCGAGGGTGAGCTGCACGACCCCGTCGATGACCCAGTAGAGCTTGCGGGCCTGCTTGGAGGCGCACAACACGCGCCCGACGAGGCAGCGGGGGTCCAGCCCGGCGGCGGCGGCCGCCGCCGCGACCTCGGGGGAGGTGTTGTTCAGCTCGTAGACGGTCGGGGTGCGGGTCAGCGACACGAGTCTGCTCCAGGTCGCCCGGTCGACCTCGCCGGTCACGGTGAGGCCTCGCTTGCCCTGGAAGGTCTTGACCACCTCGGTCGTCGACGCGGCATACGTCGGGGTGACGTCGCCGCTCCACAGGCCGAGCTGCTTGAGCCGGGCCTGCAGCTCGCGCACCTTCGCGCCGGTCGCGCCCTGGGTGAGGATCGGCGGGTCGAGCTCTCGTGCGGTCGGCGTCGTGGTGGCCGCGAGCAGGGCATCCCAGGTCGCCTGGTCGACCTCGCCCGTCGCGGTCAGGCCCTTGCCGGCCTGGAATGCCTTGACGGCGTCAGCGGTGACCGGGCCGTAGCTGCCGGTGGGGCTGCCCTTGAAGAGTTTCAGTTGGACCAGTCGGGCTTGCAGCTCACGCACCTGGGCCGACTCGGTGCCCTTGGTCATGAGCGCCGGGACGACGACCGGCACGGTGGGCTGGGTCGGCGCCGTCGGCGTGCTCGATGGCTCGGCGGTGACGCTCGGGGCCAGCGTGCTGGCGGGGCTGGCCGAGGTCGCGCTGGGCGCGGTCGCGGTGACGACGCTGGACGCCGCGACGGGTGGGGTGCCCGTCGTGCACCCGGCCAGCAGGGCCACGGTCGTCAGGGTGGTCACCAGGGTGGCGGTCGCGCCGGCGCCCAGCGCGAGCCGGGCGCCGACCCGGCGGGGTCGGCCGGCACGCCGGCTGCGTGGGTCGGTGCTGCTCAGCTCCAGCGGTGTCACGCTCTGCTCCTGCTCTGCTTCATCGGCACTGCCTCGTCGGCCTGACCTTGCTCGACCCTCCGGCCGTCGGTTGTCGCCCTGTCGTCGGCTGCCGGGGCGGCCGATCCACGATCCCACAGGTATGCCGCGGTGCCGTGCACGCTCTATGGACGCCCCACCCCCCGAGCGGGTTGACCCGGCGCCCCGCCGGATGGGCCGGGATGGACCGGTGACGGGACGGGCGACGCGGCATACGGACGCGTCGCCGACGAACTGTGAACTCGCCCGATTCTAGCTCTGACCGGCCTGTTGGGCCCGGCGCAACACTTCGGTGAGCTTGTTCGCGCCGGCCACGACGGTGGCGGCGTGCAAGCGCCCGGGCTGTCGGGAGAGCCGCTCGATCGGCCCGGAGATCGACACGGCGGCCACGACCCGCCCGGACGGCCCGCGCACCGGTGCCGACACCGAGGCGACGCCGGGCTCGCGCTCGCCGACGCTCTGGGCCCAGCCGCGGCGGCGCACGGCCGACAACGCGGTGGCATTGAACTTCGCGCCCTGCAGGCCGCGGTGGAGCCGGTCGGGCTCCTCCCAGGCGAGCAGCACCTGGGCCGCCGAGCCGGCGTGCATCGAGAGGCTGGCGCCCACCGGGATGGTGTCGCGCAGCCCCATCGGACGTTCCGCCGCGGCGACGCAGATGCGCAGGTCACCCTGGCGGCGGAAGAGCTGCGCGCTCTCGTTGGTGTGGTCGCGCAGCGCGCCCAGGACCGGGCCGGCGGCCGCCAGCAGCCGGTCCTCACCAGCGGAGGAGGCGAGCTCGGCCAGCCGCGGGCCGAGGACGAACCGGCCCTGCATGTCGCGGGCCACGAGCCGGTGATGCTCCAGCGCGACGGCCAGCCGGTGCGCCGTCGGGCGGGCCAGCCCGGTGGCTGCGACGAGCTGCGCGAGGGTCGCGGGCCCCGCCTCGAGCGCACTGAGGACGGTGGCCGCCTTGTCGAGCACTCCGACGCCGCTAGAATTGTCCATGAAATGATATTGCCGTCTCAGCGCATGAGACGCAAGTTCGCAGGTGAGAGGCCGGACGTGATGCTGACAACCTGCGGCGGCTTTCCGTCTCGGCTGCGGCGCATTCCTGCCGCCGGCCGACCTGGGGGCACTGCTGGGACAAGGCTGTAAGGGCCACTGTAGAGCGTCGGTGACGACGGTGCACGGAGAGGGAGTCGATGGCTGGCACATTGGCCGAGAAGGTCTGGCAGGCGCATGTCGTACGCAGCGCCGAGGGTGAGCCGGATCTGCTGTACATCGACCTGCACCTGTTGCACGAAGTGACCAGCCCACAGGCCTTCGACGGGCTGCGGTTGGCGGGGCGCGGGGTGCGTCGGACCGACCTCACCCTGGCCACCGAGGACCACAACGTGCCGACGACTCCCGGTCCGATCACCGACCCGGTGAGCCTCACCCAGGTCGAGACATTGCGCCGCAACTGCGCCGAGTTCGGGGTGCCGCTCTATCCGATGGGTGACGCCGAGCAGGGCATCGTGCACGTGGTGGGTCCGCAGCTCGGGCTCACCCAACCGGGCATGACCATCGTCTGCGGCGACAGCCACACCTCCACCCACGGGGCCTTCGGGGCGCTGGCCTTCGGTATCGGCACCAGCGAGGTCGAGCATGTGCTGGCCACCCAGACCTTGCCGCTCAAGCCGTTCCGGACGATGGCCGTGAACGTGCGCGGCCGGCTGCCCGATGGGGTCACCGCCAAGGACGTCATCCTCGCGGTGATCGCCAAGATCGGCACCGGCGGCGGCCAGGGCTACGTCATCGAATACCGCGGCGAGGCCATCGAGTCACTGTCGATGGAGGCCCGGATGACGATCTGCAACATGTCGATCGAGGCCGGGGCGCGGGCCGGCATGATCGCTCCCGACGACACGACCTTCGCCTACCTGCAGGGTCGCGATCGGGCCCCCCGCGGGGCCGATTGGGATGCCGCGGTCGCGGCCTGGCGGGCGTTGCGCACCGACGACGACGCGGTCTTCGACGCCGAGGTCGACCTCGACGCGAGCGAGTTGACCCCCTTTGTCACGTGGGGCACCAACCCCGGTCAGGGCCTGCCGTTGAGCGCGCGTGTGCCGGACCCGGCGAGCATCGTCGAGGAGACCGAGCGCGCCGACACCGAGCGGGCTTTGGCCTACATGGGCCTGACCCCGGGCACTCCGCTTCGCGAGGTGGCCGTCGACACGGTCTTCGTCGGCTCGTGCACCAACGGGCGCATCGAGGACCTCCGCGCTGTGGCAGCGATCCTCCACGGGCGCAAGGTCGCCGATTCCGTGCGCATGCTCGTCGTCCCGGGCTCGGCCCGGGTCAAGGTGCAGGCCGAGGCCGAGGGTCTGCACGAGATCTTCCAGGCGTCCGGCGCGGAGTGGCGGCTGCCCGGCTGTTCGATGTGCCTGGCGATGAATCCGGACAAGCTGGCCCCGGGGGAGCGCTCGGCCTCGACCTCCAACCGCAACTTCGAGGGCCGCCAGGGCAGTGGTGGGCGCACCCACCTGGTCAGCCCCCAGGTCGCCGCGGCGACCGCGGTGCGCGGCACGTTGTCCTCGCCCGCCGATCTCTGACCCCGCCGGCCCGAGCAGGAGACCTCATGGACGCCTTCACCACCCACACCGGCATCGGAGTGCCGTTGCGGCGCAGCAACGTCGACACCGACCAGATCATCCCGGCCGTCTATCTCAAGCGGGTCACCCGCGACGGCTTCGAGGACGGGCTCTTCGCGGCCTGGCGCTCCGACGAGACCTTCGTGCTCAACAACCCCCGGTATGCCGCGGGGTCGGTCCTCGTGGCCGGCCCCGACTTCGGCACCGGCTCCTCTCGCGAGCACGCCGTCTGGGCGCTGATGAACTACGGCTTCCGCGTGGTCCTGTCCTCCCGTTTCGCCGACATCTTCCGCGGCAACAGCGGCAAACAAGGGCTGCTCACGGCACAGGTCGCCCAGGACGACATCGAGCTCATCTGGAAATATCTCGAGCAGCAGCCGGGCGCGCCCGTCACCGTGGACCTGGTGGCCCGCACCGTCACCGCGGGAGACATCGTCGCGGCCTTCCAGGTCGACGACTACACCCGGTGGCGCCTCATCGAGGGTCTCGACGACATCGGGCTCACCCTGCGTCACGAGGATCTCGTCGCCGACTTCGAGGCCTCCCGACCGAGGTATCTGCCGGTCACCGGCTGAGCGGACACACCCAATCGGCGTGTCGCAGCATCCGATCGGCGACGGCTCTGCGCCGCTCCGGCGTGCGCCGGGGCCCCGCCGTGCGGGCGCCCTCGGCCCCATCCGATCGCTGGTTCACATCGCCGAAAGTATTGTGCGGTAAGCGTTTTCGCGGCTCCTTGCTGAACCACAACGGGTTTCATGAGTGGGGCGACCGCCCCGGTATGCCGCGCTCCCGCGGCGCCGCTGGCAATGGCGTTGCGCGCCAACGCAAATGCGTGCCCCGCGGTGATGGACAAGCACGCCGGACAGTCCTACCTTCGTCGCAGGGGAACGGACCGTTCCCGATCACCCATCCGGCGCGAGGAGCCGGCGAGATTCCCTGGAGGGAATGTGAACAAGGCAGATCTCATCGAGCACGTCGCCGCCACGACGAAGATGGGTGTCCCCGAGGCCGGCCGGGCTGTCGAGGCCATGATCGACGGGATCATCCGCGAGGTCTCCAAGGGCGGCAAGGTCGCCATCACCGGCTTCGGCACCTTCCAGAAGGTGTCCAGGGCCGCGCGCACCGGACGCAACCCGCGCACCGGCACCCCCGTGAAGATCAAGAAGACCACCGTGCCCCGGTTCCGCCCCGGCACCTCCTTCAAGGGCTACGTCGCCGACCCCCGCAGCCTGCCCAAGGGTGCGCTCGCCGGCGGTCGCGCCGCCGCGGGTTCCGTCGCGGCTCCGGCGCCGGCCAAGAAGGCCGCTCCGGCCCGGGCGGCCAAGAAGGCTGCGCCGGCCAAGGCCGCGACCCCCGCCAAGACCGCCACCGCCAAGACCGCCACCGCCAAGAAGGCGGCACCGGCCAAGGCCGCTCCGGCTCCTGCCCCGAAGAAGGCGACTCCCGCGAAGGCTGCACCCGCGAAGGCCGCACCGGCCAAGGCGGCTCCGGCCAAGGCCGTGGCCAAGCGCGCGACCCCGGCGGCCGCTGCCAAGTCGACCGTCAAGAAGGCCGCTCCGGCCAAGGCCACGGCCCGCAAGGCGGCAGCCAAGAGCTGACCGCCGGGCACTCGCGCCTCGGCTCGCGTCGGCGGGCCGGCCACCTCGGGTGGCCGGCCCGCCGACGCGTGTGCTGGCCCGGGCGGGTCTCGGTGTCGGGGCGGGGGTGCTGCGAGGACACGCCCGGTCGCAACACAGCGTCGCTGCGCGCCGGACGGTTACTGGCGCAACACCGCCGCCGTGTGCCGGCCCACGCCCAGCGCGATCGCGAGGTGCAGGCTCGCGGCGTCATCGACGTCGGCGCGAAGCCTCGGCAGGTCGAGTTCGAGCCGGCGGTGGCCGGCGGCTTCGTGCCGGGCTGCCGAACCGGCGCCGAAGGACGGCCGGATCCGGCCGCTGCCGAGTTCGTCAGCGGTCACGAGTGCACCCACGGGGCGCCCCCCGCCGGGCGATTCTCCGGGTGCCGACCGGTCGAGGCGCGCGGTGAGCAGCACGGTGCCCGAGCCCTGGTGATCGGGCACGAAGGCCAACGACTCCTGGATCGCGGCGGCCAGGGCCTGGATCAGCTCGCTCGGGGTGAGCGCGGGCAGGTCGGCCAGCAACACCCCCACGCCCCACGGGTCACGGCCGATGCCCGGTCTGCGCTCGCCGTGCGGTAGGTCGCTGCGGCATGCGGCCAGCCCCGCACGCACCGCTGCGTTGAGACCGGTGCCCGGGTCGGCGACGATTCGTACACCGGTGGCGGCCCGGAGGTGATGGGCGCGCGGACCGGCCGTCACGGCATACACGTGAGCGGCTCCGACCGCGTGGGCGGCGGCCGCGATGGTGTCCAGAGCGAACGCCTCGGCGAGCGCGTCGTGGTCGACTCCGGGCGGGGCGACCAGGCGGCTCTTGGGGGGCGCGGGCGCCGCCGGCGGCTTGACCGGCACGACGAGCCGCCACTGACCTGTCCTGCCCACGGGGTCAGTCTCCCGTAGTCGACCCCACCCGGCGTGCCACGCCACAGCACGGACCCGCGCCGGGGCGACCCGGCCGCACCTGCGCGCCGCGAGGCACGGCGGGCTCGGGCCCGTCGGGACGGGCACATCGGGCTCGCGCCGCGCCGGGGGTGGCGCTCGACACCTGCGGGCCGGGCAGCGAAGATGTGGCCGTGTACGGACCCCCCTTGTCGCTGGCCTACCGTTTCGTCGCCTGGTGGTTGGAGCCGTTGCTGCGGGCTCTCACCAAGCATGAGTGGCACGGCCTGGAGCACCTGCCCCGCGACCGGGGATTCGTCGCTGCCCCCAACCACATGTCGTACTACGACCCGATGGTCATGGCGTTGTTCTTCTACGCCAACGGTTTCCCGCCGTTCTACCTGGCCAAGGAGGCGATGTTGCGGGTGCCGCTACTCGGGCAGTTGTTGCGCAAGTCGGGTCAGATCCCGGTGTATCGCGGGTCCGGGTTGGCGACCCAGGCCTACCGCGATGCCGTGACCGAGGTGCGGCGGGGGCGCTGCGTCGTCGTCTACCCCGAGGGCACCCTCACCCGCGACCCCGACCTGTGGCCGATGCGCGGCAAGACCGGGGCGGCCCGGATCGCTCTGGAGACCAAGTGCCCGGTCATCCCGGTGGCGCAATGGGGGGCGCAGGAGGTCATGCAGCGCTACCGCAAGAGGCTTCGCCTGTTCCCGCGCAGGACGGTCTACGTGCTGGCCGGCCCGCCGGTGGCGCTCGACGACCTCTACGACCGACCGATCGACGCGGCGCTGCTGGCCGAGGCGACCGACCGGATCATGGCCGCGGTGACCTCCGGGGTGGAGGTGCTGCGTGGGCAGACCGCGCCGGCGGTGCGTTTCGACCCCCGACGACACGGGGTGAGCGAGATCGGCGACTTCACCAAGGCCGTCGCTCCGCAGGCGGATTCGGCATGACCAGCGCCGCCGTCATGGGGTGCGGGAGCTGGGGGACGGCCCTGGCTCTGGTGCTCGCCGACGCTGGGGCGAGGGTGCGGATGTGCGCCCGACGCCCGGCGGTGGCCGCGGCGATCAATGCCGGCAGCAACGCGCAGTACCTGCCGGACGTGCCGCTGCCTTCCGCCATCTCCGCGACCACCGACCCCCGACTGGCCCTCGACGGGGCCGAGCTCGTGGTGCTCGCCGTGCCGGCGCAGACACTGCGCGAGCAGGTGACGGCGTGGGCACCGCTGTGGCCCGACGACGCGCTGCTGCTGTCGGCGAGCAAAGGTGTGGAGCAGGGCACGGTGCTGCGGATGAGCGAGGTCATCACCGCGGTCGCGGCTGTCCCGCCTGAGCGGGTCGTCGTGCTGAGCGGCCCCAACCTGGCCGGGGAGATCGCGCGGCGTCAGCCGGCGGCCGGGGTGCTCGCCGCCGCCGACGAATCGGTCGCGGCCCGGGTCGCCGAGTGGCTGGCCACCGGCTACTTCCGGCCGTACACGAATACCGACGTCGTCGGCACGGAGCTCGGCGGTGCGGTGAAGAATGTCGTCGCGCTCGCCGTCGGCATGGCCGAGGGCATGGGCATGGGCGACAACACCAAGGCCTCGATCATCACCCGGGGGCTGGCCGAGACCGCGCGGTTGGGGGTGCGCCTGGGCGCCGACCCGCAGACCTTTATGGGTCTGGCCGGGGTCGGGGATCTCATCGCGACGTGCATGTCGCCGCTGTCACGCAATCGCACCTTCGGGGTCAATCTCGGCAGCGGCCTGAGCGTCGCCGAGGTGGTGGCCCGGACCCGCCAGACCGCCGAGGGCGTCACCTCCTGTCACTCGGTGTTGGACCTGGCCCGGCGACACGGGGTCGAGATGCCGATCGCCGAAGGGGTCGCCTCGGTGATCGACGGGCGGCATACCCCGGCCGAGATCGTCGACCACCTCATGTCCCGCTCCCGAAAACACGAGCGGATCTGACGGCCGCCTGCAACGCCTGATCGAGGTCGCGCCACAGGTCCTCGATGTCTTCGATGCCCACCGACAACCGCAGCAGCGACTCGGGCACCAGCGGCGACTCGCCGGGGTAGCGGCGGCGCCGTTCGCCAAGCGATTCGACGCCACCGAGGCTGGTGGCCGCGTTCCACAGCCGCAGCGCGGCGACGACCCGATCGGCCGGCTCGGGGTCGTCGGGGTCGCCGGCGACGTCGACGGCGAGCATCGCCCCGCTGCCGGGCCACCGTACCCGGGCCACCGCGGGGTGCCCGGCCAGCCGCCGGGCCAGCTCGGCGGCGTTCGCGGCGGCCCGCTCGAAACGCACCTGCAGGGTGCGTATGCCGCGCAGCGCCAGCCAGGTCTCCATCGGCCCGGCGATCGCGCCGTGGCGGGTGCGGTGGGTCACCAGCGCCTCGTGCAGGTCGCCACGATCGGGGTGGGTCACCGTCGCCCCGAGCAGCAGGTCGGAGTGACCCGCGAGATACTTCGTCACCGAGTGCACGACCATGTCGGCACCCCAGGCCAGCGGCCGCTGCAGCAGCGGTGTCGCGAAGGTGTTGTCGCAGATGACGACGGCGCCGTGGTGGTGCGCGGCGCTGATGAGGGTGGGCAGGTCGGCGACCTGCAGCAGCGGGTTGGTCGGTGACTCCAGCCAGACCGTGCCGGCCGGCCCGCCTGGGCGGCCACTGCCGGCCAGGGCCGCGAGAAAGGCACCGGTGTCGTCGACGGGCGCCCGACGCACGTCGCGTCCAGCGCAGGCGTACTCCTCCAGGAGCGCGCTCGTCGCGTTGTAGGGCGTCGTCGGGGCAAGGATCGGGCGGTCGGCCGGGGCCACGGACAGCGCCGCAGCGATGGCGGCCATCCCGGAGGCGAACACCAGCGCGGCCCCGCCCTCGAGCTCTCCGACGACGCCTTCGAAGGCATCCCAGGTGGCGTTCTGGCTGCGCCCGTAGCCGGTGCGGCCCAGCTCGGCCGGCCACGCGGCATACGTGCTGGACAGCTCGACCGGCGGGTTGACCGGCGCCCCGGGCGCCCGCGGCGGCCGACCGGCCGTGACGACGACCGTCGCGGGGGCCAGACGATCCGGCGCGCCGGACGGCGGTTCGGGTGCGGACGGTGAGGGCGCATCGGTCATCCGGCCAGCCTACGAGGGAGCCGACGGTCAGGTGGCATACAGTCAGGCGCGATGACCAGCGAAACCACCCCTCCCGGCCGTCCGGATCCAGGCTCGGCGCCCCGCAAACCGCGCGTCGCCATCCTCTTCGGCGGGCGCTCCTCCGAGCACGCCGTGTCGTGCTCCAGCGCTGCTGGGGTGCTGCGGGCCATCGACCGCGACGCCTACGACGTCGTGCCGATCGGGGTGGCCCGCGACGGGCGGTGGGTGCTCGTGCCCGACGACCCGCGGGCCCTCGAGCTCGGGCCCGGGCGGGTGCCGGAGGTCGACGGCTCGGGTGTCGCAGTGCTCGCCCCGAGCACGACGACCGACCGCGAGCTGCGGGTGTTGGAGCAAGGCGAGGCACCGGCGTTGCTCGGCGCGGTCGACGTGGTTTTCCCGTTGTTGCACGGGCCCTGGGGTGAGGACGGCACGGTGCAGGGGATGCTCGACCTGGCCGACGTCCGCTATGTCGGCTCCGGAGTGCTCGCCTCCGCGGTCGGGATGGACAAGCACTACATGAAGGTCGTCTTCGCCGGTTATGGTTTGCCGGTCGGCCCGTACGTCGTGATCACCGATCGTGCCTGGCGCGCCGACCCCGACGCGGCGCTCGTGTCGGCCGGCGGGATGGGTTTCCCGGTCTTCGTCAAGCCGGCCCGGGCCGGCTCCAGCATGGGCATCACTCGGGTCACCGACCCGAGCGGGCTGCGTGCGGCGATCGAGGTGGCCCGTGAGCACGACCCGAAGGTGCTCGTCGAGGCCGGTGTCTTCGGTCGCGAGCTGGAGTGCGCCGTGCTCGAGGGTCGCGGTACCGACGAGCCGCGCACCTCGCGGGTCGGTGAGATCCGGGTCGTGCAGGGGCACGACTTCTACGATTTCGAGGCCAAGTACCTCTCCGACACCGATGTCGAACTCGCGTGCCCGGCTGACATTCCGCCCGACATCGAGGCCCAGGTGCGGCAGTTGTCGGCCGAGGCATTCACGGCGCTGGGGTGCGAGGGTCTGGCCCGGGTCGACTGCTTCTACACCGACGACGGGCGGGTGCTGCTCAACGAGATCAACACGATGCCCGGCTTCACCCCGCACTCGATGTATCCGCGGATGTGGGCCGCCTCGGGTCTGCCGTACGCCGACCTCGTCGACGAGCTGGTGCAGCTGGCGCTCGCCCGGCGGGTCGGCCTGCGCTGAACACGCACGCCGATCACGCGCTGCGCTGGGTTCACGAACAGTGCCGTCCGGTCTGCGGCAGGGTGCGGGCGGCCGGGCCGAAAGCCGGCAACAGCAACGGCTCGGGAGCGTATGCCGCGGGGATCAGCACGTCGAGCGCCGGGGCGCGCCCATAGGTGGTGAACTGCACGCCGTCGGAGCGCCGTTGGATCAGCCAGTCGACGCCGTCGACCGCGAGGCACTCCAGCGTGCTGGGCCCCGCAGGGGGGTAGCCACAGATCGCCACGATGGGTGGGTCGCCCCAGGCCCGCGCTGCCGGGGAGTCGACCGTCAGCGGCCGTGGCTGCCGACCGGAGACGTCGCGCGGCCAGGTCTCGGCGAGGGCGGCGCAGGCCGGGTCGGCCGCACCCTCCGGAAGGGTGACGGCCACCGCTGCGCCGGAACACGCCGCCATCGACCAGCTAGCGATCAGCGCGGCCCCGAGGGACGCGCTGGGCCGGGCCCTGCCTGACGGTCCGGTCTTAGGGCCCCGGCGGGCCCGGGAGACGGGCCGCGGGGCGGCATACCGGTGTTGGAGGGAACCGGTAGGCCGCCCCGCGGGGACGGATGG
>RRZT012303712.1_pt1 | contig 24071 bp, 19 predicted proteins | sample 2165551 | NCBI WGS metagenome assembly RRZT01 (sample SAMN10456910, study PRJNA506462) | wastewater metagenome | biome: wastewater; feature: sludge; material: wastewater sludge; isolation source: wastewater sludge with Escherichia coli K12::gfp cells carrying plasmid... | place: USA: Moscow, Idaho... | reverse complement strand
GTAAAGAATCTTAATCTTTCACAAAAAGAATCAGTAATTGAGTGTAATAATATTTTACAATCAGAATCATTATCAGCTATTAAATCGTACTTACTTTGGAAAATAATCGATGAGTCAGCATCCTATTTAAGTGATGCTATATATATGCAAAATTTTGATTTTTATGGTAAAACATTATCCGGAAAGGAGGAACCTTCGCCACGTTGGAAACGTTCAGTAAGTAATGTAGATGGTGTTTTAGCTGAAACAGTAGGGCAGATGTATGTTAAAAAATATTTTCCGGCCGAAGCAAAAGAACGTATGCTTACATTGGTTTCCAATTTGCAGGAATCTCTGGGTGAACGTATTAAAGCCCTTTCGTGGATGGGCGATTCTACTAAATTGAAGGCTATTGCTAAATTAAATTCGTTCCACGTGAAAATTGGCTATCCTGATAAATGGCGCGAATATTCTGATTTATCTATTGAAAAAGATTCATATTTTGCAAATATTTTACGTGCAAATAAATTTGAGAGTGCTTATATGTTTTCAAAATTATCACGTTCCGAAGTTGATAAAAATGAGTGGTTAATGACTCCTCAAACTGTAAATGCATACTATAATCCTTCAACAAATGAAATTTGTTTTCCTGCCGGGATTCTTCAGTATCCTTTTTTTGATATGAATGCTGACGATGCTTTTAATTATGGAGCTATTGGTGTAGTTATCGGACACGAAATGACACATGGTTTTGATGATCAGGGTTGCCAGTTTGATAAAGAAGGCAATCTACGCAATTGGTGGACAGCAAAAGATAAAGAACAATTCGATGCAAGAGCGAAAGTTTTAGCTGATTATTTTGATGGAATTGAGGTAGCTCCGGGTGTACATGCAAATGGTAAATTTACTTTAGGTGAAAACATTGCTGATCATGGAGGTTTACAAATTTCGTATCAGGCATTTAAAAATGCTACTAAAAATCACGATTTACCAGAAGTTGATGGGTTTACAGCTGATCAACGTTTCTTCCTTTCGTATGCCAACGTTTGGGCCGGAAATATACGTCCTGAGGAGATTTTAGTGCTCACTAAGGGTGATCCTCATTCGCTTGGTAAATGGCGCGTAAATGGCGCTTTACCGCATATTCAGGCATGGTATAATGCATTTAATATCGGTCAGGATGCTTCATTGTATATTCAACCTGATAAACGTGTAAGTATTTGGTAATTTTCAAATATTTTCTACAAATAAGGCAGAACCTCATCAGATTCTGCCTTATTTTTTTTTCGGTTATATACTTTTTTTGACTGCACTATTTTTGAATAGTTTATTGATTTACCATGTTGGATGAATTCTTCATTTCTGCTGGCTTTTTTAGCAGCCTTAACAACCAATGTTGTTATGTCTGTTTTTTGTTTTCTTTTTTTCATATCAGTTAAATAATTAAATTTTACTTCATACTTAGTCTATCATTACATTTCTTGATCCATCTTCATTTTCTTCTATTTGAATAGTCACAAAATTGTCGGGTAGGAGAGAAGCAATATTTTCTGCCCATTCAATAAAGCATATATTACCACTTTCTAAATATTCTTCTATTCCTATTTCCAAAGCATCTTCAATTTTATTTATTCGATAGCAGTCAAAATGATAAATTATTATATTGTCATCTGTTTTATACTCATTAATTATTGAAAAGGTTGGCGAATTGACTGTATCTTTTATACCCAATTCTTTGCATATTGATTTTATAAAGGTTGTTTTGCCAACACCCATATTTCCATTAAACAAAAATATTTTATTAGCTCCCATTTGGCTGATAAAAACCCTTGCACACTCATTTATTGAATTTATCGATTCAATTTTAATATTCATTACTTTTATGAATTTTAGTTAATTTATGTCGATTTTTTACCGTTTTATAGTGTAATATTTCAAGCCTGTATTAATGTTTTTGATTTTCATTCAATTCTCAGAGGCTTTCAGAGCTATTAAAATAGTTATAAATTATTGTAGCTCTGTTATTTCCAATAATTTTTTCTAATTCCGTTTTTTCAGCCATTTTGATGCGTTTTACGCTTTTAAAATGGTCAAGTAGTTCTTTTTTGCTTTTTTCACCAATTCCTTCAATTTTATCGAGTTCTGATGCAATCTGATTTTTACTTCTTTTATCTCTGTGAAAACTAATAGCTACCCGATGAACTTCATCCTGCATTCCTGCAAAAAATTTAAACATATAGTCGGTTGCTTTTAAGCCGACAGCTCTAACCGGAAAGCCAATCAGAACTTCGTTAGTTTTATGTTTTGAATCTTTTGCTAAACCGGCTATTGGAATGTTAATTTTCAACATGTTTTCAACAACCTCTCGCATAATTGACATCTGACCTATTCCCCCGTCAGCAACAATAAGGTCGGGTAGGGGTAAATCTTCATCAATACATCTTTTATATCTTCGGTAAACCACTTCTTTCATTGATGCATAATCGTCAGGTCCTTCAACTGTTTTAATAGTAAATTTCCGATATTCTTTTTTTGCAGGTTTTCCTTTTTTATAAACAACGCATGCTGCTACCGCATCACTCCCCTGAATATTTGAGTTATCAAATATTTCTATATGTAAAGGTAGTTTTGGTAGTTGTAGTTTGTTTTTAATTTCTTCTAATAGTTGAATTTGTTTTTGTTCCGGATTTAATTTTTCGGCTTGTTTAAGTTTATCCAGTTTATATTGCTTTACGTTTTGTTCGGCCAATTCTAATAGTTTTTTTCTATCACCACGCTGAGGTACAACTGCTAATATTCCTTTAAAATCAATATTAATATGAAATGGTAGTACAATCTCTTTTGAATTACTGTTCAGTTTATCTCGAAGGTCAATTATTGCAATTGCTAAAATATCTTCTTTGTTTTCATCTATATTCTTCTTATATTCAACTGTATAGCCCTGAATAATACTTCTTTTTGATATACGTAATATATTTACAAATGCAGTGTTATCATTTTCATCGTAGCCAAATACGTCAGTATTGTCTACTATTGAATTTGCAATAATTGATTTTGCTTTAAAGTTCTCTATTAATTCATACTTTAATTTTAATTGGTGCGCTTCTTCATATTTAAATTCTTTTGCTAGGCTTTGCATTTGATTTAAAAGTATCTTGCTAATTTCATTAGCATCTCCTTCAATAATTTTTTTTATGGCATCAATGTGTTTTCTATATTCAATAATACTTTCAAAACCTTCACAAGGGCCGTTGCATTTATGAATATGATATTGAAGACAAACTTTGAATTTATTTCTTTTAATACTATCTTTTATTAGTGGTAGTTTGCATGTTCTTATTGGATATAACTGATGTATTATTTCTAATATTGAGTTTATTGTCCAGTTTGAACTATAAGGTCCGTAGTACAGCGATCCATTTTTAATTATATTTCTTGTTTTAAATATACGTGGAAAAGTTTCGTTCGTAATACATATACTCGGATATGTTTTCCCATCTTTTAGTAGAACATTGTATCTTGGCTGATATTGCTTAATTAAGTTATTTTCTAAAAGCAATGCATTTTCTTCTGTATCTACTACGATATATTTTAAGGATACGATATTTTTAACCAATACATTTGTTTTCGTATTGTCGTGCGTTTTGTTAAAGTAGGAGCTTACCCGTTTCTTTAAATTTTTCGCTTTTCCTACATATATAATTTCATTTTGTATGTTATAATATTGATATACTCCCGGTAAATCGGGTAGACTTTCAATCTGTTTTTTCAGTTCAATATTCATATTATATTGATTTGTTCCACGTGAAACGGTTTTTATTTTTTGCTTAAATGTTCCACGTGAAACCTGGTTTAACGCCCCAATAAAACTAAAAGAACATTTACGTCGCTTGGTGAAATGCCGGGTATTCTGCTTGCTTGTCCGATGTTTTCAGGATCAATTTTTGCTAATTTTTGGCGTGCTTCGGTTGATAACGACAGTATTTCTGCGTAATTAATACGTCCTTTTAAAGGAATATATTCTAATCTTTGTAGCTTTTCGGCAATTAATTTTTCGCGTTCAATGTATCCTTCGTACTTAAGAATTACCTCAACAGATTCAATAATTTCTTCTTTTCTGGATTTGATGGTTTCAATTTTTTTCTTTAAAGCGGGTAGTGCCTCGGCAAGTTGGAGGATGCCAAACTGTGGTCGAAGTACTAAATCTACTAATTTGCAACCGTGTTTTAGCTCAGAAGAATTGTTTGAAGCTAAAAATCCATTAATATGTGTTGGTTTAATTGAGTAGTTTCTGATAAAATCGATAAGTTTTGTTTGTTCCTCAGTTTTACTGTTCAACTGGTTTTTTCGGTTTTCTTTTACCAGACCAAGTTCAATGCCCTTTTTTGTCAGGCGCATATCTGCATCATCCTGACGAAGAATTAATCTGTATTCAGCTCTTGAGGTAAACATTCTATAAGGTTCATCAACCCCCTTTGTTACTAAATCATCGATTAAAACGCCTATATATGCTTCGTTTCTTTCGAGTATAAATGGTTTTCCACCATAACAATTAATGTGTGCATTAATGCCGGCTATCAATCCCTGGCCTGCTGCTTCTTCGTATCCTGTTGTTCCGTTTATCTGGCCAGCAAAAAACAAATTTTTAATTGTTTTGGTTTCCAGGGTGTGTTTTAGTTGTGTTGGGTCGAAAAAATCGTATTCTATTGCATATCCGGGTCTGAATAGTTGGGCGTTTTCAAGTCCGGGAATTGTGTGAATTGCTTTTATTTGTACGTGGAGTGGGAGAGAAGAAGAGAACCCATTCAGGTAAAATTCATTCGAGTTAACTCCTTCAGGTTCCAGAAATAGCTGATGAGAAATTTTATCAGCAAATGTTACAATTTTTGTTTCAATACTGGGACAATAACGTGGTCCAATACTTTGAATTTGTCCGTTGTAAAGTGGAGAGTCTTCCAATCCTTTTCTTAACTCATCGTGAGTCTTTTCGTTAGTGTATGTTATATGGCAACTTTCTTGTTGTAATTCTCTTTTAACATCTTCTAAAAAAGAGAATTTATGAAAATCATTTTCTCCGATTTGTTCAGTTGTTTTACTAAAATCAATAGTTCTTCCGTCAATTCTGCAGGGTGTACCTGTTTTCATTCTATCGGTGGTAAAACCTGCTTCTTTCAATTGTTCTGTTATACCATATGATGCTGGTTCAGAAATACGTCCACCAGCGAGCATGTTTTTGCCAAAATGCATTAATCCTCCAAGAAAAGTTCCGGCGGTAAGGATTACTGATTTTGCTTTCATTTCAACGCCTAAGGCAGTTATTACTCCTGTTACAGTTGAGTTTTCTATTATTAGTTTTGTTACCGTATCCTGCCATAAATACAAATTCTCCGTTTCAGTCGTAGTTTTTATCCATTCCTGAATAAATCTGTGCCGGTCGCTTTGACTTCTCGGACTCCACATGGCAGGGCCTTTTGAACGGTTTAACATTCTGAATTGAATTGCCGAACGGTCTGTCACTATTCCCATTTGACCGCCTAATGCATCAATTTCACGCACTATTTGTCCCTTCGCTATTCCTCCTACAGCCGGATTACAACTCATCTGCCCGATTTTATTCATATCCATTGTTATTAATAATGTTTTTGAACCCATATTAGCAGCTGCACATGCTGCTTCATTGCCGGCATGACCGGCTCCAATTACAATAACATCGTATTTAAAATCCATTTATCATTATGTTTTTTTATTGAAAATATTTGGTTTTCTTGAATTTGCAAAGTTACAAAATTCAATTCAATCTTATTTGTCATTTGTTTTATATCAACACATCTGTGTGTGAATAGTTTTATTAGATAATATCGTTATATTTGCGGACTTCTATTTATATGAAAATTTTACGCAATAACATTGATTTGGCTGGTAGTGTTCTGGCTGGTTATTCTATTGTTTATAAAACTAATCTTATAAGCAGTATATCTACTTTTGAGGATATCACTGACAAGTCTTTTTTACGTCCGCATTCATTTGAGTTTTTCCATCAACAAAATAATCTTGTTTTTATCGATTTTCGTTTTCCAAATATTCTTGCTGATTTAGCGCTGGATGTATATTTTGATTGTCGTAATTCAATTAAACAATATATTGATATAAAATTACCATCATCAAATGGGAGTGCAAAATTTGATAATTTAAATATTCATTCTTTATTCGAAAAGTTTTTCTATTATCTTTTCTTTTCTGATATTTCCAGTCTGCATTATTCAGTAGGAGCAATCAATACGCAAGTGATTTACAAAATAGATAATGGTAGTTCTGTAAATGAATTTAATTATCTTACTTATGATAATCAATTCGAATTATTGCTTCCTCAGTTTATTGCTCGTATTAATTTTGAGAAATGCTATATATTTAACGATGAGGTTATTCTAAATCTTGAGGTATTAGTATAAAAAACCGGACAATTTGCCCGGTTTTTTTATACTCAAAAATTCAATTATTTCAAATCGCCTTCGGCAATTAAATATTCGGCAATTTGTACTGCGTTTAAGGCAGCTCCTTTTTTAATCTGATCGCTTACACACCAAAAAGTAATACCGTTCGGATTTGCAAGATCTTTACGGATACGACCTACGTGAACTGGATCTTTGCCAGATAAGAACAATGGCATTGGATATATTTTTTCTGAAGGATTGTCCATTACCACTACTCCCGGAGCTGATTCAAATGCGGCTTTTGCTTCAGCTACACTTACAGGATTCTCAGTTTCTAGCCATACACTTTCTGAGTGTGCTCTTAAAGCAGGTACGCGTACACAGGTTGCACTTACTTCAACGTCCGAATGCATTATTTTACGCGTTTCATGATACATTTTCATTTCCTCTTTTGTATAACCATTATCGGTAAATACATCAATCTGAGGTATTAAGTTGTAAGCCAGCTGATAAGCAAACTTGTTGACCGTAACTTCCTCACCAGCAAGCACTTGTTTGTATTGAAGTTCAAGTTCGTCCATTGCAGCAGCTCCGGCACCCGATGCTGCCTGATAAGTTGATACATGCACGCGTTTAATGTGCGACAAGTTTTCTATTGCTTTCAGGGCAACTACCATTTGAATTGTAGTACAGTTTGGATTGGCAATAATACCTCTCGGACGTAATTTAGCATCTGCTGCATTTACTTCAGGAACTACCAATGGAATATCGTTGTCCATTCTGAATGCTGATGAATTATCAATCATTACACCACCAAATTTGGTGATATCCTCTGCAAATTCTTTTGAGATACTTGCGCCTGCCGATGTAAATATTATATCGAAGCCTTTGAAATCATCGCCATGCTTCAGCTCTTTTACGGTGAGTTTTTCACCTTTATACTCATATACACTACCCGCACTGCGCGAAGAACCAAAAAGGCTCAATTCTGTCAATGGGAAATTGCGCTCGGCCAACACACGCAAAAATTCCTGGCCTACAGCACCACTGGCGCCTACAATTGCTACTCTCATTGTTTTTTAGTTGATGTTAGTTTTAATTATTATGGTTCAATAAACGGTATGTTTTCTTTGTTTATTCAAAAAACATGTATATTTGCACTTTAACCGTATGAATATTCAAATATACTACCGAACTTATTGATTTTCAGATTTAGAATGCAAAAGTAATTCATTTTTATAATTATAACAACTCTATGAAGAAACTTCCTCTGTTTTTTATGCTACTATTCACATTTGTAGCTTACTCACAGGTACATGATTCGTTCGACGATGGAGATTTTCATCAAAATCCGGTTTGGTCAGGTATTTCTTCTGCATTTACCGTAAATTTAGCCAAAGAATTACAATCGACAGCAAAGGCTACGTCTGTATCCTGGCTATCAACTCCTTCGGTAAGTATTGACAATGCCGTTTGGCAATGTAAAATTAAAATTACATATCCTACATCGGCTTCAAATTTTGCGTGCTTTTATGTTATAGCTGATAATGATGACTTATTGGAAAATTGCAATGCCTATTTTATTCAGGTTGGAGGAACAAATGATGAAGTATCGCTGTATTATCAGCAGGGCTCAAAAAAAACAAAAATCATTGATGGAAAAGACAAAAGAACCGATGGTAACCCCATTGAGCTAATTATCAGACTAATCAGAACACCGAATGGCCTTTTCGAATTAAGTAGTAAGCTTACTTCTGAAACAGATTTTTATACTGAAGGTAGCGTTCAATCTAATTCAATACAAACATCAGACTATTGTGGTGTTTTATATTCAAATACCTCAACTACAGGAACATGTTATTATTTTGACGATATAAATATCACCGGAACAGCATCCATTGATAGCATTGCGCCACTTACTTCAGGCATTCAGGTAGTGGACTCAAATTCTGTTTCTATTGCATTTTCCGAAAATATCAATACAAATGAAATAAACTATGTGTTTGAAAATGATGGGTATGCGGTAATATCATCAGAGTTCAAACCCTCAACAAAAGAGCTTATTCTTAAATTGAATAAGAATATTGAAAGGGGAACTTTATTTGTAGTTTCGCTGGTTGGATGTAAAGATATGTCGGGGAATGCACTTGTTAATACTAAATTTCAATTCGCATTAACAGAACAAGCTTCGTTTGGTGATGTACTAATTAATGAAATAATGTTTGATGCTCCGGAGAATGGGGATGAATATGTTGAGTTGATAAATGTGTCCAATAAAATTCTGGATATAAATACCTTGAAAATAACTATACGAAAAACGGATGGTTCTTTACAATCATTATGCACTGCTGATACATCCGTTTATGTTTTAGCGGGCGATATTTTTGTTTTTACACCCTCACCGGAACTGGTGGTCAACAATCATAAATTACAATCAGGTGAAGGAATATATCCGGTTTCAAAATGGAGTACTCTGAATAACGACGGTGCAACCCTGGTTGTGTGTGCAAACATTTCCGATTCAATACTTGATGAATTGACATACAATAAACTATGGCATTATCCGCTACTTGCAAATACGAAGGGAGTTGCACTTGAACGTATCAGTACGTTTGATATTACCCAATGGAACTTAAACTGGCACTCAGCTGCATCCGATTATAATTATGGCACCCCCGGCTTTGAAAATTCTCAGCATTTCGAACCCGACCAAAATATACAAAGTAATGTTGTGTGGTGTGAGCCCGCTGCATTTAGTCCGGATAATGATGGTAATGAAGATATTAGTTACATATATATTAGCTCCGAATATGCTGGTTTTGTTGCTAATTTAAGGGTATTCAGCCGAAACGGTGAATGTGTTAAAATTTTGGCAAACAATCTTTTACTATCCGAAAATACACATTTTATCTGGAATGGAATTACTGATAAAGGAAAGTTGGCTCAAACCGGAATTTATATGATTTATGTTGAATTATTTCATCCTGAAAAACGTACAAAAATACAACACAAAACCACACTCGTAATAACTTCCCGTTAATTTTGAATATTTAACAAGCTACAATTCATTTATTCAACTATCTTTGCATTCATTTTTTGGGTTGAATCTCAATTATATAGCATATAAATCAATTAATTAATAATCTGAATAAAAGCTGGTTGTAGGGGAATCTATGTTTCAGCAAATTAAAATCGTAAATGGATAAATTAAGTTATGCGCTCGGTTTGAGCCTTGGGAATAACCTGAAAAACAGTGGTGTATCTGGTCTTGATTTCGCAAAATTAACAAAAGGAATTCGGGATGTTTATGAAGGAATAACACCCGAAATGACTGCACAGGATGCACAGGCTGTAATAAATGACTATTTTCAGGCCTTACAGGAACAGGCAGCTAAAGGTGCAATTGAAGAAGGAAATACCTTCTTAGCACAAAATGCTCAACGTCCCGAAGTAACTACTCTTGAAAGTGGTTTACAGTATGAAATTATTACCAAAGGCGAAGGTGTTATTCCTGTAGCAACAGACAGTGTAACAGTGCATTATCATGGTACATTGATCAACGGAACTGTTTTTGACAGTTCGGTACGTAGAGGCGAACCAGCAACTTTTGGCGTAACACAAGTTATTAGTGGATGGGTGGAAGCTTTACAATTAATGCCGGTAGGTTCAAAATGGAAACTTTTTATCCCATCAAATCTTGCTTATGGTGCACAGGGTGCCGGCCAACACATCGGTCCTCACACAACTCTAATTTTTGAGGTTGAACTATTAGGAATTGCTTAATTAACTTTAAATACAGAATGAAGAAAACAGTTTTATTATTATTAGCAGCAGGTGTAAGTTTTACGGCTGTGGATGCAAAAGCTAAAAAGAACAAGAAAGATAAACAAGAGCCGGCTCCTGTGGTTAATATCTTTACAAATGATGTTGACTCAATGAGTTATGCTTTGGGATTAAATGTAGGTGGCGATTTTTTAAAGAATCTGAAAGGTATACCGGGTGGCAAAACAAACATCGACCTTATTGTGAAAGGTTTTACAACCGCAATGAAGGGAGATTCTGCTTTGATGACTTCGCAGGTAGCTACTGATTTTTTTAGAGATTATATAACTAAAGCGCAACAAAAGGAAGTTGGCGAGAAGAAAGCAGCCGGCGAAAAATTCCTTGCTGAGAATAAAAATGCACAGGGTGTGGTTGTAACTCCATCGGGCTTACAATATCTTGTTTTACAAAAAGGTGATGGTCCGCAACCAACTGAAAAAGATACTGTAAAAGTTCATTATACAGGTACATTATTGGATGGTAAAGTGTTTGATAGCTCTGTAGAGCGAGGTGAGCCCATTGAATTTCCATTAAATCAGGTTATTCCTGGTTGGACTGAGGGAGTACAGTTAATGAATGTTGGTTCAAAATACCGATTTTTTATTCCTTACAATCTGGCTTACGGCGAACAAGGAACACAAGGTGGTCCAATACCCGGATTTGCCACGCTTATATTTGAAGTTGAGTTGTTAGGGATAAAAACCTATCAGGAACCGGCTCCTGAACCGGTTAAACTTGAAGAGAAGATAGTACCGGGTAAACCAGCACCACGTGTAAAATCGACAAAACCTGTTCAAAAAAAGAAATAATAAATCAATTAAATAGTTATATCAGATGAAAAAACAAAATTTTTTAGCAATTGTGGCACTTGCTGTTATGGTTGTATTTTCTTCGTGCAACAACTACGAAGCAAAAGAAATAAAACTGAGCAATACAAACGATAGTTTAAACTACTGTTTGGGTCTTGCTAATGGTGATGGTATCAAAAAATATTATCTACAAAAAGACTCTTCGGATAAACCAATTATATCTTTGATGAAAGCTATCGATGAAGCTTATAAAGCAGATGTTAGCAAGGATGAAATGTATAAATTGGGACTTCAGATTGGCGGTTCATTAAAACAACAAAAGAAGCAGGGTTTAATGGGTGATTCAACTTTGGTTTTCAACGAAGATCTTGTAATCCAGGGGTTAGTAAATGCATTGAACGGTTATAAAGAAGGAATGAGTGTTACTCAGGCAGATGAATATATCCGCAATGTAATGAACCAAATTCAACAAAAACGTATGGGTCAAATGCCTGCACCACAACAGTAATTATTTATTTTGACAACTTATTTTTAAACACAGAAATAATGAAAAAGCTAAGAATATTTTTTGCAGTAGTGGTTTTAGCTGCAGTTGTTTTTACCTCTTGCGATAAAAACAAAACAAAAACTCCTGAATTATCATCTCAAATTGATAGTTTGAATTATGCATTCGGATTGGCAAATGGTAATGGTATTAAACAATATTATTTGAACGATACTGCTAACAAAGATTCTGTTAAAATTAAAATAGCATCTTTGTTAAAAGGTCTGCAGGATGGAATGAAAGGCGATGCAAGTGATGAAAACTTTGAACTTGCTGAGCTCGGAAAAAATATTGGTTCTGCACTGAAAGAGCAATCTACTTCCGGATTAATGGGTGATTCAACTTTGGAAGTTGATATCGATATCATTAAACAGGGTTTATTGAATGGTTTAAAGGGTTCAAAAGTACAAATGAGTCCGGAAGAAGCTCAGGCCTATTTAACTGCTACTATGCAGGCATTGCAGGCTAAAAAGCTTGAAAAGCAATATGGTCCTAACAAACAGGCTGGAGAGGCATTTTTAGCGGCTAATAAAGCAAAAGCTGGTGTTATTACAACTGCAAGTGGTTTACAATACGAAGTGATTAAAAAAGGTACAGGAGCTTTACCTACCGACACTAGTCGTGTAAAAGTACATTATCATGGAACATTAATTGATGGAACTGTATTCGATAGCTCTGTTGAGCGTAAAGAGCCAGCTACATTTGGAGTTAATCAGGTAATTAAAGGTTGGACCGAAGCTTTGAAATTAATGCCTGTAGGTTCAAAATATAAACTTTACATTCCACAGGAACTGGCTTATGGTGGTGCTGATCAGGGTACTATCAAACCTTTTTCAGTGTTGATTTTTGAAGTTGAATTATTATCTATTGAAAAATAATTTTTATAGCTTTTCGATAAAAAATGCCGCACTGATTTACAGTAGCGGCATTTTTTATGATTATTTACATATTTAACCTGACAAATTATATTCGAAATTATCGAAAAACAATAAATATATTTTGAAAATCAAAAATAAATAGTTTATTTTGCATCCGTAATTCTAAAAGATCCGTTAAAATACGGACAACAGCGAAATCAATTCTACTATTAATAAATGAATGTATGAAACAGTTTTTGAAATTTACTTTAGCAACCATTTTAGGTGTGCTGATAGCATCGGTACTAAGTACGTTGCTTTTTTTTGGAATAATTGGAGCTATTGCAGGTTCCTCTGAAAAAGTTACTGAATTATCTGATAATTCGGTATATGAACTAGAGTTAAAAGGTGTATTAATTGAACGATCTGAAGACAACCCTTTCAGAGCTGCTTTTGCTGAAGCTTTTGGTAATGAAACTGAAAATGTAATCGGATTGGATGATGTGTTGCAGAATATTAAAAAGGCGAAAGAAGATGAAAATGTGAAGGGTATTTTCCTGAAAGGCGGAACTTTGTCGGGTGGTTATGCATCTATTAAAGAAATAAGAAATGCCCTGAACGACTTCAAAAACAGCGGTAAGTTTATTGTAGCCTATGCCGATAATTATATGCAAAGTAATTATTATCTGGCGTCAGTAGCCAATAAGGTGCTTATTAATCCGCAGGGAATGCTCGATTTAAAAGGATTATCAGCAGAACTGATGTTCTTTAAAGGAACGCTGGATAAGTTGGGTATTGACATGCAGGTAGTGAAGGTAGGAACTTATAAATCGGCCGTAGAGCCCTATATTACTACTAAGATGAGTGACGCTAATCGTGAGCAGGTAAGTGTGTTTTTAGGCTCAATCTGGAAAAATATGGTGGCAGATATTGCCAAAGACCGTAAGCTTACACCCGCTTTACTGAATACTTATGCCGACGAATTAATGACTTTCCAATCAGCCGATGTTTATAAAAAATATGCCCTTGTTGATTCACTGGTATATGCTGACGAAGTGGATAGTATAGTTTCAAAATACTGTAAAGATTACACTTTGGTATCGCATGCTGATATGTTGAATGTGCCTGCCGATGAAAAGTTCGAAAAAGACAAAGTTGGAATTATTTATGCTACAGGTGCTATTGATGGAGGCGATTCCGAAGGAATTGATTCGGAAGACCTGGTAGAGACCATCAACGAAGTAGCCGCCGATTCGTCAATTAAAGCCGTTGTTTTTCGCGTAAACTCTCCGGGTGGGAGTGCGTATGGTTCTGAGCAAATTTGGCGCGCAGTAAGCCTCTTAAAGGCCAAAAAGCCGGTAGTTGTGTCGATGGGCGATTATGCTGCTTCGGGAGGTTATTATATTTCGTGTGTGGCCAGTGCAATTGTAGCTCAACCCACAACTATTACCGGCTCAATCGGGATATTTGGTTTAATTCCTAACATCGATGGTTTAAATAAAAAAATAGGTCTTACATACGATGGTGTTAAAACCAATAAAATGGGTGATGCTATTTCGGTGAATCGTCCTTTTAGTGCTGAGGAACGTGCTATGATGCAAGCCTATGTTAATCGTGGATACGAATTGTTTGTGAAGCGTTGTGCTGATGGACGTAAGATGCATGTGGATTCAATTAAAGCGATTGCTGAAGGTCGTGTATGGACAGGTGAGGATGCGTTAAAAAGAGGTCTGGTTGACCGTTTAGGAGGCTTAAGCGAAGCGCTTAAATTAGCGGTAGATAAGGCCAAACTGAAAAACTATATGGTGAAGGAATATCCTGTAAAGGAAGACTTCTTTACAAAACTGATGAAGGACCTTGATACCAGTGTTAGTACCCGCTTTATGAAAGGGCAAGGTGGCGAAGACTATGTACTGTTTAAAAAGGTAAACGAAATACGTTCAATGTCAGGTATTCAGGCTCGTATACCGTTTGAATTTGAAGTAAAATAATACTACGGTAATTATATCAAAAAAGTCAGGTTTCAGTAATTGAAACCTGACTTTTTCTTTTTGAAAAGGTTGATTTTGAATAAACCTGTTTATTTTATAATGCTGATACGATTTCGAGTGTATCTGAAGCAATCATATACTCTTCGTCGGTTGGTATAACCACAACTTTCACGCTTGATTCAGGCAGGCTTAGAAGGACTTCCTTACCTCTGGATTTTGAGTTAAGCTCTTTGTCGATTTTCACTCCCGCATAACTCAGGCTTTCGCAAACGTTTTCGCGTGTTGAAGTCTGATTTTCGCCTACACCACCTGTGAATACAAGTACATCTGCGCCATTTAAAGCTGCCAGATAAGAGCCAATGTATTTCAGAATACGGTAGTCGTACATTTTAATAGCAAGAATAGCACGCTCGTTGCCTTCTTTTACACCATTTTCAATTTCACGCATATCCGATGACAGGCCTGAAACTCCAAGCACACCGCTGTGTTTGTTGAAAAGCGTAGAAACGGCTTGTGAGCCAATTGTTTCTTTCTCCATTAAGTAAGTCACAACGCCCAAATCGATGTCGCCTGAACGTGTTCCCATCATTAAACCTTCAACAGGAGTAAAGCCCATTGAAGTATCCACTGATTCGCCATTTTTGATGGCACAAACTGATCCTCCGTTTCCAATGTGTGCTGTAATAACCTTTGTTTTGGTATAATCCAGTCCTAAAAATTCGCAGGCTCGTTTTGATACATAACGGTGACTGGTGCCATGAAAACCATAACGGCGAATGCCATACTTTTTGTATAAAGAGTAGGGTATTCCGTACATGTACGCATGGTCGGGCATAGTTTGGTGGAAAGCTGTATCGAAAACACCTACCTGAGGAACATCAGGCATCAGTTCGTTTACAGCACGTATACCCGCTAAGTTTGGTGGATTATGTAGTGGTGCCATATCTATACATTCAACGATATTGGCAATTACTTCATCGTCGATTAATACACTTTTGTTGAATTTTTCGCCTCCATGTACCAAACGATGACCTACAGCATTGATTTCGTCGAGCGAAGCAATACAACCGTGTTTTTCGCTGGTTAATACGCCCAGAATATATTCAATTGCTATCTGATGCTCAAGGACTTCACCTTTTAAAGTGACTTTCTGTCCATCACGACGTTTGTGTTTAAGGAACGAACCTTTCAATCCGATTTTTTCCACACCGCCCGAACCAAGTTCTTCTTTGGTATTCATATCGATTAATTTGTACTTAACCGATGAGCTTCCGCAGTTTAATACTAATATCTTCATTTTTTTGCTCCTCCTTATTTTATGATATTACCTTTTTCGTCGTATTTATAGAAACCTCTTTTGGTGCTGATACCATAATGACGGGCCCTGTGTAAACGAAGCAAAATCGGCGATGGTTTATATTTGATATTTCCATACTCGTCGTAAAGGTTTTCGAGCAGTTTTACCACTTTTTCGATACCCATTTGGTCGGCTGTACGAAAAACACCCTGACGGTGTCCGAAACCTACTGTAAGTACACGGTCAATATCTTCGGTAGAAGCTATTCCTTCCATTAGTATGGAACATGCTTCGTTCAACTGAATAAGGAACATACGAATGCTAATCAGTCCTGACGACTCTACAACCGGTACATATTCGTGATTGATAACTTTAGCAAACTGACAAATTTTTTCGTAAGTTTGATCCGAAGTGTTTAAGCCACGTACTACTTCAATGATGTTTGAGTCGGGGATATTTGAAAGGAAATGAAGCCCAATGCAACGTTCCTGATGCTCAAGTTCCGATGCCAATTCTGTTACAACTACCGTAGATACATTTGAGGCGATAATTGCTTTCTCAGAAAGGACATCTTCCAGTTGTTTGAATACCAATTTACGTTGAGCTACACGACGTTCGCCTGTATTATCATCGTATCGGATGGCTTCTATTACAAAATCGCAACCAGCAAAAATACTGAAATCACTTGCGCCCTGAATTTTCGACATCACAGCTTTCTTTTCGTTCAGCGTGAGCCCCCAGTTATCAATTTTCTTGTCCAGCTTTTCTTCAATTCGCTGATAAGCATTTGCGATTGCCGCCTCATTGGGTTCGTAGAATACTACTTCGATACCTTTAAGTGCAGCTGTAGTAGCTATTACGCTACCTTCTTTCCCACATCCGACAACTCCGATGCGCGAAAACAATGTACGATTACGTTTGCGCTTGCTAAGGCCGTACCGTTCAATTGCTTCAATAATTTCTTCTGCCATATGATTGTATTTTTGGAGTAAAGTAAAAAGCTAAAGTTCTAAACACGATAGCTTTTTACTCTGATTGTTATTTATTTCATTGCCTGACTAGCAGTAATTGTAATCATTTTTACGATATCGTCAACCGAACACCCGCGCGACAGGTCGTTGATAGGTGCAGCCATGCCTTGTAAAATTGGGCCTACTGCTTGCGCGCCTGAAAAACGTTCCACCATTTTGTAACCAATATTTCCGGCTTGCAAATCAGGGAAAACCAGTACGTTAGCTTGTCCGGCAATTTCGCTTCCGGGTGCCTTGCTCTGACCAACTGAAGGTACCAAAGCGGCATCGGCCTGTAGCTCTCCATCAATTTTTAATGCGGGATTCATTTCGCGGGCCAGTTTGGTTGCTTCCACCACCTTGTCAACCAGTTCGTGTTTTGCACTCCCTTTTGACGAAAAGCTCAACATGGCTACTTTGGGTTCAAAACCGGCAATGGCTTTTGCTGTTTCGGCTGTTGAAACAGCTATTTCGGCCAATTCTTTGGCAGTAGGGTTAGGGTTTACGGCGCAATCGGCAAACATAAGCAAGCCATTTTCGCCATATTGCGGAGTAGGAGTAAACATTAACATGGCTCCCGATACCACACTTATACCCGGTTTGGTTTTAACTATCTGAAATGCCGGACGTAGTACGTTGCCGGTAGTATTTTGAGCTCCGGCTAATTCACCGTCGGCGTCGCCGTTCTTAATTAATAAACAACCCAAATAAAGCGGATCTTTTGCCAGAGCAGCTGCCTGCTCTTCGGTCATTCCTTTGCTCTTGCGTAATTCGTAAAGCAAGTTAGCATATACCGGCATTTTTGAATCTGTTTCCGGATTAACAATTGTGGCTTCGTGAATACTGGACAGATTGTGTTCGGTAGCCAGGCGGGCAATTTCTTTATCGTCGCCAATTAAGATGAGTTTTGCGGCTTTTTCTTTTAAAATAATGTCGGCTGCCTTTAAAGTACGGATTTCAGTACCTTCGGGCAAAACAATACGCTGTGGATTTGCCTTAGCGCGTTGCATAATCTGTTCCAATAGTTTCATTGCGAATGGATTAAAGTAAATAAATGTTGAAGTAATAAATCAATCCGGAGAGAATTGAATTGCGCTGCAAAGATAGCACAAATATGCCGATTTGCAATGTGGAGATTGCAATTTTAGGTTCAATTTGATCTGTTTTATCAAAAAAAATAGTTAAAAAAACATTTACAGAATGCTACAGTAATTTTTCCGGCTTTTAAAATTGAATACGTTCAATCAGTATTTGTGAATATCTGTTCTTCGATAATGGGGTAAACACTTCGGTTTCGAATACTTTTTTGTTTTTATCATTCTTCTAAATGCCATATAATCAGCAAAATAGAATGATGGCACATAAATTGATTTTCTGACGAAAAAATATTTTAAAAAATGAAAAGATACATCCAGCTATTTATTTTATCCTTCAGTTTAATTTTGGTGTCGTGCGAAAGAGATATAGTAACCGATACTCCCGACAATGATTTTGAAGGCACAGAGTTTAACTATGCTACTACAGGAAAAGTTGAACTGACTGTAAAAGTGAATGATCAGTTCAATAGCAACTACTATTATAAAGTAGAAGTGTTTGACAATAATCCTTTACTGACTGATACGGTAGTAAACCTACTGACTGCAGGTGTTGCCCGCGGAGATAATAATTTTGCAACAACAATTGTTGTGCCTACTGCTGTGGAAGCATTGTTTGTACAACAAATCGATCCGCTTGGCCGAAAAACGATTAAAATGTTTAAAATTGACCAACAAACAAGCGCGGTTGAATGTGATTTTGGAATTTCAACGACATCAAAAGTCAGTACAGTAATGAAGGCAGCCCGTGTGATGTCAGTAATTCCGCATGCTACTGATTATGTTTTGCCTGCCTCATATACAAGCTTGGGTTCAGGTGCTGTTACCTTAAGTGGTGCGAAGTATTTTGTACCTGCCGGTGTAACCAATAGTGCCATTGATTTTGGTTGGCTCGAAAACTCAGAACTATATGTTGCCGGCGAAGTGGTTTTTAATCAATCAATGTACATGGCTCCGGGTTCCAGAATTGTGGTGCTTAACGGAGGTAAGGTGACGTTTAATATTGCTTATAATTTTGAACAAAACGGCACCATTCTGGCGGTATATCCGGGGGCAGTATTGAATCTGAATCAAAGCTCATCGGTTGGGCAAGGCTCATCGTTAATAAACGATGGTACAGTAAATCTGAATGCGGCTTTCGAGATCAGAGCCAATTCGGTAGTAGTTAACAATGCAACATTGAATGCTGGTCAGTTTACTATGACAAACAACTCTGCATTTTCGAATCATTCAACACTTAATTTGAGTTCATTTTTGATGAATTCGAACACCGCTTTTGTGAATAACGGTACTTTAACGGCAACATCAACCGTAAAAACTTCCAATGTAACATCGGTAATTACGAATAATGGTAGTTTGCGTACTCCTTATTTCGATATGAAAACAGGCGGTGGTACATTGAATAACTATTGTAAACTCGAATGCAACGATTTTGGCATTGATGTGGGTGTGGTAAATAACTTTGGTGGTTCGCTTATTTCTACTAAAAACCTGTATGCCAACATGAGTACTATTAGTCAGACAGGCGCAGCGATATTAAAAACAGGTGTTGCCTACAATCAGAATGCCACGGTATTAACCGAAGGCGTAACCTATGGTTATGGAGTTGTATTGAACGGAACTGCATCCGGGGCATCAAAACCGGTGGTTATTGTGTCAAAATTAAATAACAGAAATGGTTGGCAGGTTGTGAGTTTAAGAGGGAATATGGAATATGTGTTACCCGCAAGCGAAACGGCAGGTGCAAACTTTTACATGGCTGTGGATGGAGGTGTGTCGTTTGTAGTGGCTCCCACAGTAACCATTGAAGGCAGTTCATGTAACAATGGTGGAATTAATGCCGATAGTGGTACCGGTAATCCATCGAATCCTGAATTCCCGTTGGAAATAGTTGAAGATAATGCATATACTTTTGCTATGGAAGACCTTTGGCCAAATCTGGGCGATTATGATATGAACGATTTTGTGTTTAAAATGACTGATATTAAGAAGACAATAAACAGTCAGAATAAAGTGTTGAGTATGAGCTTTAAAATTACACCAATGGCATCCGGTTCAACATTACATTTACTTTCGGCTTTACAGTTTGATAATATTCAACGGACTAATATTTCGTTTGTTTCGGATTATGCCGGAGCAAGTGTTGATGCCGGTTTAAGTTTAGCCAATATCATTCTTTTCCCTGAAGTACATACCTTGTTTGGGAAATCGAAACCTGTTATTGTTAATACTTATGCACATGTAAACAAGGTAACTACGCAAACCTATAATTTCAATGTTGCATTTACATCGCCCGTATCAGCCGAAGATGTAATAGTAAGTGCATTGAATTTTTACATGGTGGTGGGCGATGCAAACGTAACCAATCGTCGCGAAGTGCATTTGGCCGGTTTTAGCCCTACTACAAAAGTGACAAAGGAAACCAACAATTACATTGATTCGAATAATATGGTTTGGGCATTAATGTTGCCAACAGCTAACTTTAAATACCCAACAGAATCCACTAAAATTTACGATGCATATCCGAAGTTTAAACTCTGGACAGCATCGGCCGGAACTACAAATACAAACTGGTATACATTTGCCGAAAGTGGTTTGGTATACAATAAATAATCAGGTTTACCAAGGGTAAATTTGTGAGTGTGAGTTTTTTTCAGGTAGGCGGAGGTTCAGTAGTGAACTTCCGCTTTGTTTATCCGGTAGGCAATGTAATTATTATAGAAGTTCCTTTTCCTACTTTGCTTTGTATACTTAGTTCTCCATTTATTAACGCTACACGTTCACGCATACCCATCATGCCATACGAATCCAGTCGTCCGCTTTTATCAATATCAAATCCGCATCCGTTATCAGCAATTTTAAAGCAATAATTACGATCGGATTTTATAAGCTCCACTTTAACTTTAGTAGCATTAGCATGTTTAGCTATGTTGTTTAAAGCCTCCTGTAGTATTCTGTAAATAGCTACAGTTTGATTTTGAGTAAACTTGTGCCTTTTATGACTTACTTTAAAACTGCTTTTAATTTTATAACGGTCCTCAAAGTTTTGTACATGTGTACGCAGAGCTCCTATCAATCCCAGTTTGTCAATCGTTTCCGAACGTAAATCGGTCATTATTCGTCGTGTTATGGATATTGATTTGTTTGTTAGCTCAATGTGTTTGTCAATATCAGCGGCTATGTTTTCAAAGTCAGCCTCGGGAATACATCCGGTGATTTTCTTTTTAAACATGCCGAGGTCAATTTTTAATGCTACCAGAACCTGTCCTAAATCGTCATGTATTTCACGTGCCAGTGCTACTTTTTCTTCTTCGCGAATCTGCTGAAGGTGTTCGGCAAATTCTTTGATCTGTTGTTTTGAATGCTTAATTTTTTGTTCGGAAGCTTTACGTTCACTTATATCGCGTACTATAAAAACCAATCCTAATGGGTTGTCGTCAGCATCTTTAATTACATCGCCATTTACTTCGGCCGGAAAAGTAGTGCCATCGGACCTGAATATGTTATATTCTACATTACCAATATACTTTTTGAACATCAGATCGTAATTACTCATTAATCTGGGATGATCGTCGGGGTGAATAAATTCAAATATCGAACGACCAATAAAGGTTTCTACATTGTCGGTATTGTATATTTCTTGTGCGGCTTTGGGCGACAACATGGTAATTTTCCCCTCCAGGTCGGAAACTACTATTACATCGGGCGATGCGTTTAGTGTTGCTCTGTAGATAGCATCGCTCTGATAGATTCGTTTTAGCAGTATTTTTGAATAGTCATCATTTAAATGTTGTAGTTCACCGGTATCGAAAGGCTTATGTAATTCAATACCGGTAATAAAATGCTCGTTTTTCTCCAATTCCGACGTGCTTGTCTCCATATATCCGAATTAACAAATTTGTAAATAAAATGAAAGCCAAATATATGTATTATTTTTGGGTTTAATCGTGTTTTTATACAAAAAACACATCTGGAACTGCTTAAAATAATGATTTGTGTTGTTTGAAAAATATATAAATATACAAATACGAATATTTTTCATATCAATTTGTTATTAAAATTTGTTTATTTTTTATGATTTGCCTGAATTACAGTCGATTGAAAATAATCTTAATTTTTTCCTATCGTATAGAAAAATATAACCGGATATTAATGCAGGTAAGCTAATTTCGAACTCAGGTTAATTTTTAGTAACTTTGTATTTAGAAATAACAAAGGAAACTTTTGATAAAAACATGAAAAAAGCAATTATTACCACAGAAAAAGGAGTGATGAAAGTAGACTTTTACGAAAAAGATGCTCCGAATACAGTAAAAAACTTCTGCGATTTAGCCGAAAAAGGTTTTTATAATGGATTAACGTTTCACCGCGTGATTCCTGATTTTGTGATTCAGGGCGGATGTCCAATAGGCAATGGGGCAGGAGGGCCCGGTTACAAAATCAATTGCGAACTTGATGGCGACAATCAGTACCACGACCGTGGGGTGCTTTCAATGGCACATGCAGGTCGTAACACCGGTGGTTCACAGTTTTTTATTTGCCATAGTCGTCGTAATACGGCGCATCTCGACCGTAACCACACCTGTTTTGGTAAAGTGGTGGAAGGTATCGAAGTTGTTGACGCCATACGCCAGGGCGATAAAATTGAGAAAATAGAAATTATCGAAGCTTAAAAAATAAAAGGAGCTTACAATTTATTTTGTAAGCTCCTTTTTTAATGTCTGTTTGGTGGGTTATTTTAAACCTACCACAAGTTCGCCTTCCACTTCGCTGAAAGTTACTTTCGATTCGCGGGCTAACCACCCCAGTGCAAGATTCAGATCTTTTTCGTTTAGTTTAGTGGCCTTTTTTAGCGCTTTCGCACTTAATTCGCCATTCTCCAATGCACTCCAAACAAGGCCGGCATTGGTGCCAATTTTTTCTGATAACATAATAGTTTGATGTTTGAGTTATTGTAATACAGAAATATTTCGATGCAAATATACAAAAAACATGTTATTCAGCATTAAATTCAATAATAATACATCAAATTAGCCCTTCCTTTATTACAAAAAATCATAATATTGTAACATATTACATCAAAAAGCTTTTTTAGCTTAACGTTAAAATGCTCCACAGTCGCCTTTTATATAGTATAAAAACGATGCCTTTTTAGTACTTTTGCGGCAAAATCGAATAAATATGTCATCACTGCTTATTGGTACTGCATTTCAAAAAAGTGCAACCCGCATACTCTTTTTGGGTAGCGGCGAATTATGTAAAGAAATGGTTATTGAGGCACAGCGCCTCGGAGTGGAAACTATCGCGGTCGATTCGTACCAAAATGCGCCTGCCATGCAGGTTGCACACCGTGCGCACATCATCGACATGAAAAATGCGCAAGCCCTGCGCAGCGTTATTGAACGCGAACAACCCGCTTTAATTGTGCCCGAAATTGAGGCTATTCATACCGATATGCTTGTGGAGTTACAAGCCGAAGGCTATCATGTGATTCCTACCGCTGAGGCAGCTCGTTTAACCATGGATCGCGAAGGCATACGCCGTCTTGCGGCCGAAACATTGCAATTGCCCACAGCAAAATACCTGTTTGCCGACTCGGCCGAAGAGTTTCAGGCTGCGGTAGCCGAAATTGGCATACCCTGTGTTACCAAACCCATTATGTCGTCGTCGGGCAAGGGCCAAAGTACTATTAAAACAGAGGCCGACATACTCAAAGCCTGGAATTATGCGCACGAAGCAGCCCGCGGAATAGGCTCCCGTGTAATTATCGAAGAATTTATACGTTTCGATTATGAAATAACCCTTCTTACCGTTCGCACTGCATTTGGCACACATTTCTGCGCGCCCATCGGGCACGTTCAGGTAGGCGGCGATTATATTGAAAGCTGGCAACCCTGTGCCATGTCGCCCGAAATGATTGAAAAAGCGCAACACATTGCCCGCCTTGTAACCGACGAATTGGGCGGTTATGGCCTTTTTGGAGTTGAACTCTTTATTCGCGGCAACGAAGTTATTTTCAGCGAAGTGTCGCCCCGTCCGCACGATACAGGCATGGTTACCATGGCTACACAATCCATGTCAGAGTTCGAGTTGCATATTCGGGCTATACTTGGATTACCGGTAGATACCCGCTTGCTGCAACCCGGAGCCACTTATGTGATAAAAGCCACCGGTGAGCACTGGAACCCCGTTTTCGACATCACCAAAGCCGTGATGGTGCCCGACACCAAAATACGC
>RRZT010640845.1_pt1 | contig 24079 bp, 24 predicted proteins | sample 2165551 | NCBI WGS metagenome assembly RRZT01 (sample SAMN10456910, study PRJNA506462) | wastewater metagenome | biome: wastewater; feature: sludge; material: wastewater sludge; isolation source: wastewater sludge with Escherichia coli K12::gfp cells carrying plasmid... | place: USA: Moscow, Idaho... | reverse complement strand
CTCCTTCGTGGCGGCCCAGCAGCGATCCTGAGCGCTTGTTTTTACTTCCGCCTTCCTGGTGTTCGAGCCGTTCCACTGCTTCTGCTTGTTCGGCGACTGGGTCTTGCCGATCGACTGAATGACTACGCCTCTGGCCTTGCCCTTCTTGGTGGCCACTTTGACCTTCGTCTTAGGCGGGGGCTTCTTCTTATCCGCGGGTGCTTCGTAAATGTTGCGGAAGCCGCCTGCAGGGGCAGGGAGTCCTGCTATGGCGCTAGGAGCCGCCGCGAAGGGAAGTAGCGAGTGAGCCACCAGGGCGACCAGGATGACAGTTAACCTCCGCATCTCGCCGCCTCAGACATTACGTCAACGAGCTTGATCGAACCGTCGACATGCTTCGCAACGAAGCTCTCGTCCGCGAACGTGCCCCGACTAATCGTCTTTCTCTTGCGCTGGAAGACGAGGGTTCGACCATCTGAACAAGCGTCGAAGGTCGCGGTTCCGTCCGCTTCCGGTGTGGTCGGGGTGATGGAGACGATCTTGACCTCGCCCTGAATCGCCCTTACTCCTGTCTTCTTCATGTCAGCGAAGATGATCTCGGCACTGTCCAGAGCGATTCCGGAGAGCGTTGCTTTCATCTCGTCCGTGGGCGTGAGTGTTCCACCGGCCAAATACAGCCGGTTGGCCTCTTTGATCCAACGGCGATACACGTCCATCGCCTCGGCGGTGAACTGCTCCTGCTCGAACTCTTTGGTCGTGCACGGCTTCGGCGTGGCGCTGCCGAGGGAGCAGGTGGGGCTGGGTGTCGCCGACGGGCTCGCAGAGACCGACGGCGAACTGGTCACCGGCGAGGGAGTGGGGCTCGTCGGCGTGCACGCGGTGAGCACCGCCAACGCTGCTGCTGCTACTACTGGTCTCATCGGGCTACTCCCGGGGCTGGGTATTTCGAGGGAGTATTCCAGCGTTGCGTGCCGCGTGGGGGGTTATCCACAGGCTGTGCCGATTCTGGTGCCACCGTGGGCATGGGTGGCGGTCGAATAGGCGCCACCCCCAGGCGCGTCTCGCGCCTGGCTGCCGCTGACCGCCGTGCAGCCGTCCGGCGTCCTCGAGGTCACGTAGCTGGGTCGTGAGGTTCCGGGGTTCACCGGAATGACGAGTGCGCAAGCGACGAGGGTTGCGCCTCGAGCCGGACGGCGGTCAGCCGTCATCCAGGCGGACGCCGGGACCTCTGTCGGTGAAGTGTGAGCCGTGCGCCGTCAGCGAACACCGCTCGGATGCCCTTAGCTTTGTCACCCGCGTTGGATAGGTTCGGCGTCGTGAACGAGATGCGACCCCTGCAATTGACGGACGCCGCACCGCTGCGCGCCGCGGCCGGCCCCAGCCTGGCCGGTATCAACGATTCGGTCTACCAGGCGCTGCTGGCCAACCGAATCATCTTTCTGGGTTCTGAGGTGCGCGACGAGAACGCCAACGCGATCTGCGCGCAGATGCTGCTGCTGAACGCCGAAGACCCGCACAAAGACATCTACCTCTACATCAACAGCCCCGGCGGCTCGGTCGACTCGGGCATGGCGATCTTCGACACCATGCAGTGGATCAGCAACGACGTCGCCACCGTCGCCATGGGCCTGGCCGCCTCGATGGGCCAGTTCCTGCTGTCCGCGGGCACTCCCGGCAAGCGCTACGCCCTGCCGCACGCGCGCATCATGATGCACCAGCCGTCCGGCGGCTTGGGCGGCACCGCGTCCGACATTCGTATTCAGGCCGAGCAGTCGCTGCACATCAAGAAGACGATGTCGCACCTGATCGCCGAGCACACCGGCCAGACGGTCGAGCAGATCGAGGCCGATTCCGACCGCGACCGGTGGTTCACCGCGCCCGAAGCACTCGAGTACGGCTTCATCGACCACGTCTACGAGCGCGCCAGCGACATCAAGTCGCCCGACGCACCGAACCAGTGAGGACTGAGATGACCATGCCTGCTCTGCCCGGTGGACTGGCCCCGTCCGGTCCGTCCATGGACTACTACATTCCGCAGTGGGAAGAACGCACCAGCTACGGCATGCGGCGCGTCGACCCCTACACGAAGCTCTTCGAACACCGCATCATCTTTCTGGGCACCGCGATCAGCGACGACATCGCCAACGCCGTGATGGCCCAGTTACTGTGCCTCCAGTCGATGGATCCGGAACGTCCGATCAGCATCTACCTGAACAGCCCCGGCGGCTCGTTCACGGCGCTGACGGCCATCTACGACACGATGCGCTACATCAAGCCCGACGTGCAGACCGTCTGCCTCGGCCAGGCAGCCTCGGCCGCCGCCGTGCTGCTGGCCGCAGGCACCAAGGGCAAGCGCCTGGCACTGCCCAACAGCCGCATTCTGATTCACCAGCCCGCCACCGAGGGTGGCTATGGCCAAAGCTCCGACCTCGAGATTCAGGCCAAGGAAATTCTTCGCATCCGGTCGTTGATGGAGGGCATGCTCGCCGAAGCCACCGGCCAGGACGTCGAGAAGGTCAGCCGTGACATCGAGCGCGACAAGTACCTGACCGCCGAAGAGGCCGTCGAGTACGGCATCGTCGACGCCATTCTCACCTCGCTCAAGGACGCCGACGCCTGACGCTGCGACGCTGGCGCGCATCCCTTGCGGTTGCGCCTCAGCGGGCTAGGGTGGCGTGCACGGGAAGGAGGGGTCGTGGCGCGAATCGGAGAGACTTCCGAACTGCTCAAATGCTCGTTCTGCGGAAAGAGCCAGAAGCAGGTCAAGAAGTTGATCGCTGGTCCGGGTGTGTACATCTGCGACGAGTGCATCGATCTCTGCAACGAGATCATCGAAGAGGAGTTCTCCGAGGCCGCTGATGTCGGCCTGCTCGACGATCTGCCCAAGCCGCGTGAGATCTGCTCCTTCCTCGACTCGTACGTGATCGGCCAAGACGTCGCCAAGAAGGCGCTGTCGGTGGCCGTCTACAACCACTACAAGCGCGTGCAGGCCCAAGCCAACACACCGCCCAGCCGCCGGGCCGCCGAAGAAGAGTCGGTCGAACTGGGCAAGTCCAACATTCTGCTCATCGGCCCCACCGGCTGTGGCAAGACCTACCTGGCCCAAACCCTGGCCCGCATGCTCAACGTGCCGTTCGCCATGGCCGACGCCACCGCCCTCACCGAGGCCGGCTACGTGGGCGAAGACGTCGAGAACATCCTGCTCAAACTCATTCAGGCCGCCGACTTCGACGTCAAGAAGGCCGAGACGGGCATCATCTACATCGACGAGATCGACAAGGTGGCGCGCAAGAGCGAGAACCCGTCCATCACCCGTGACGTGTCGGGCGAGGGCGTGCAGCAGGCACTGTTGAAGATCCTCGAAGGCACCACCGCCTCGGTGCCGCCACAGGGTGGCCGCAAGCACCCGCACCAGGACTTCATTCAGATCGACACCACCAACATTCTGTTCATCGTGGGCGGCGCGTTCGCCGGCCTCGAAGAAATCATCAACGCGCGGGTGGGCAAGCGGCCGCTCGGGTTCAACAACGACGCCGCCGTGCGCAAGCCTGCCTCGGCCAACCCGTTCGAAGAAGTCCGGCCCGAAGACCTGCACAAGTACGGGCTGATCCCAGAGTTCATCGGCCGGCTGCCCATGATCTCGACCGTCTCATCGCTCGACTCCACCGCCCTGGTGCGCATTCTGGTCGAACCCAAGAACGCGCTGATCAAGCAGTTCCGCAAGCTGTTCGAAATGGACGGCGTCGACCTACAGTTCACCGAAGACGCGATCGCAGCGGTGGCCGAGATGGCCCTGCACCGCGGCATCGGTGCCCGTGGCCTGCGGTCGATTCTCGAAGAGATTCTGCTCAACGTGATGTACCACGTGCCGAGCGACGACGACGTGGCGCGCGTGCTGGTCACCGAAGAGGTCGTTCGTGACGGGGTCGCGCCCACGCTGGTGTCGCGCGCTCAACTGGCGCACAGCGACCGGCGCGAGAAGAGCGCCTGACCTACGGGCCCTAGCCGACCTGCTCGTGCACCGGGCTGGTCGGGCTCTGCGGGTAGGTGTCGACCAGACCCTGCAGTCGAGCGAGGCTGACCGCCACCAGCCGGTCGTGCACGCCGAGCTTGCGGTAGATGTTGCCCAGATGTTTGTGCACCGTGCGGGGCGACAGTCGTAGCCGTGATGCGATCGACGTGGCCAGCAGACCTTCGGCCAGCAAGCCCAGCACCTGCAACTCGCGTTCGGTCATGCGGGTGTCTTCGACGGTCTCGCGCACCCACTCCTGCGCCTGGCGCGCCTGAATCGAACGTTCGGCGTGCGGCCACAGCGCCACCAGCGCGTCCCGGGCCCGATCGAGCAGCAGCCGGTCGGCGGCCTCGAACGGCACCTCGCGCGCGTAGATCATCACGCGCCCTTGGCCGGAAAGCTGGTTGAGGCGCGGCAGGTCGAGGGGCTGGATCACCATCGAGGCCACGTAACCGACACCCTCGACATACTCGACGAAGAAGTGCTCCTCGCCGATCTGCAACCCGCGTTCGAGCAACTGCCGGGCGATCGTGCGCACCTCAGCGGTATCGGGGTAGGCGGCCGCCACGGACGGCTCCACGCCGGGTGCCAGCGTGAAGGTCACGGCCGCTTCGACGTGCAGCGCCTCGCCGAGGTAACGACAGACGACATCGTCAGCCACGTGGCCCAACGTAAGGGCTTTCATGGCCTCGCACAGCATGTCGAGGACGACCGAAGCAGGGTCGGCGCGCGCCAGACGTCCATGCTCCCGTGCCACCTGCGGGTCCCTTCGGACGATAGTGCAAGAATCGATCATCCCGGCTCCTCCCGTGCGATTACAGGAGCCGTGGTCAGGCTTGCTAAATACGGTGGCACAGGTGCATCTTCTGTAACAAGAGGCAGCGTGGGTTTGACCCTCGAGCCGATGCGGCGAGCGGGTGCCCACGACCTGGCGATTTCCTTGAAAGCCCCTAGCCGAGGGCTATATGTTGACAGAGACCGGCGTCATTCGCTTCGTCGATTATCCCGCCCGGTCACCGCTCGGTCCGTTGGGCCACACTACAAAGGAGTTTTCCCATGGCCACCCGTGAAGTCGCTATCGGTTCGTCCGTCGGTCTGCACGCTCGTCCCGCCTCCATCTTCGTTCAGGCCGCCACGGCCACCGGCCTGCCGGTCACCATCGCCAAGCAGGGGGGCAACCCGGTCGACGCGCGCAGCATTCTCGGCGTGATGGCGCTGGGTGCCAAGAATGGCGAAGTGGTCACCCTGTCGGCCGAGGGCGACGGGGCCGACGCGGCGCTCGACTCGCTGGTCGCTCTGCTCGAGCGCGATCTGGACGCCGAATGAGCGAACTCCACGCCACGCTGAGTGGCATCGGGGTCAGTGCCGGCGTCGCCGTCGGGCCGCTGGTCATCGTCAGCCCTCCGCCCACCGCGCCGTCCGACGAGGCGCCGACCACCGACGCCGCGGCGGCCTCGCAGCAGGTGCGCGACACGCTCAAGGCGGTCGCGGACGGGCTGACGGCCAAGGCGGCCAAGGCCGACGCCCACGCCAAGCCGATTCTCGAGGCCGGCGCCATGATGGCCGGCGACCCGGGGTTGGCCGGAGCGATCGACACCCAGTTGCAGAGCGGCAAGGGCATCACCAACGCCGTTTCGGCCGCAGTCGACGAGTACTGCGCCATGTTCGAGTCCCTCGGCGGCTACATGGCCGAGCGGGTCACCGACCTGCGCGACGTGCGTGACCGCACCGTGGCCCGGCTGCTCGGCCAGCCCGAGCCCGGGGTTCCGTCGCTCACCGAACCGAGTGTGCTCGCGGCAGTCGACCTGGCCCCGGCAGAAACCGCGACGCTGTCGGTCGAAACCTGCCTGGGCATCATCACCTCGGCCGGTGGGCCCACCAGCCACACCGCGATTCTGGCCGCCCAGCTGGGCATTCCGGCGATCGTGCAGGCGGTCGGCATTCTCGACGTTCCGTTCGGCACCACGGTGGCCCTCGACGGCGGCGTCGGCGAGATCGTGATCGACCCGAGCGGCGACGAGCAGCAGTCGTTGCTCGACCGCAAGGCGCGTCGCGAGAAGGCGCTCGCCGCCGGCTCAGGCAAGGGCATGACCAAGGACGGCCATCCGGTTCAGTTGCTGGCCAATATCGGCACCGCTGCGGATGCCCGCAAGGCCGCGGCCCAAGACGTCGAAGGCGTCGGGCTGTTCCGGTCCGAGTTCCTGTTTCTCGATCGCGACACCGCGCCGACCGTCGACGAGCAGACCGCCACCTACACCGAGGTGCTCGAGGCGTTCGGCGATCGCAAGGTCGTTGTACGTACCCTCGACGCCGGGGCCGACAAGCCGCTGGCGTTCGCCGACCTGGGGCACGAAGAGAACCCGGCGCTGGGCCGGCGGGGCATTCGGCTCGGCGCCGTGCGCACCGACCTGCTCGACGACCAGTTGCAGGCACTCGCCAACGCCTACCAGGCCACGAACGCCAACCTGTGGGTGATGGCACCGATGATCGCCACTCGGCAAGAGGCGGCGTGGTTCGCCGAGCTCGTCCGCGCCAAGGGGTTGCCCAAGGTCGGTGTGATGATCGAGGTGCCCGCGGCGGCGCTGCGGTCGTTCGACGTGCTCAGCGAGGTCGACTTCGCCAGCCTGGGCACCAATGACCTGGGCCAGTACACGATGGCGGCCGACCGCATGCAGGGCGAGCTGTCAGAGCTGCTCAACCCGTGGCAGCCGGCGTTGCTCGACATCATCGCCTACGCCTGCGACGGCGGCGCCAAGACCGGTCACCCGGTCGGGGTGTGTGGTGAAGCCGGTGGTGATCCGGTGTTGGCGTTGGTGCTGGCCGGCTTGGGTGTCAACAGCCTGTCGATGGCGCCCAGCAAGGTGCGCGCGGTGCGCACGGCGCTGGCGCTGCACGACTACGCGCAATGCCAGCAGATGGCCGCGGCAGCGCGGGCGTCCGTGGGTCCGAAAGAGGCCAGGGAGGTCGTGCTCAGCATGGCCGATCCGGTGCTCGCCGACCTGCTCTGAGGTAACCGACCACAAGGGCCGTTCCGATTCGTTCGGAACGGCCTTTGTGTTCTGGGCAAAGGCGCCTGAACCGGATCGAGAACCGTCCCTTGAGCCTGCTCAGCGGTTGCTGCTACTTCTTGGTGCCCTTCAACGAACCCTTGAGGCCGCCCTTGTCGAGGCCGGCGAAGCACAGCACTTCGCGGTCGCCCGTCGCCCACGACTCTTTGACCGGGTACATGTAGAACCTGTCCAACGACGAGTCCTTGGTGGCGACCCCGACGAAGGTCTTGAACTCGGACGTGCAGAAGGTGTCGGCCTTTTCTTGCGCCGCATCCTCGCCGGGGTAGTCGCCGTCGGGCAGCTCGGTGCGCGCGTACGCCTCGAAGTAGTGGGCGTCGTCACAGGGCAGCACCTGAAGGCTCATGATGTTGCCCTCCTTCATCGGGCCGGTGCAGTCGCCCAACGTCACCTGAAACGCGTCCACCGACGCGGCCGCGGTGACCTGGCCGGCACTGTTGCGCGGGGCGTCCGAGCTGCAGCCGGCCAGCGCCAGCCCCGCGACCATGGCTGCTGCAGCAGCCGCGACCAGCCGACTCATGCGGTCACCAACTCGATGCTCACCTGCAGGGGTTGGTCGCCGCCGGCGAGGGTCACCTCGCCGGTGATGCGACCCACCGCCTTCAGGTCGGCCAGCACCGCCCGCAGCCGAGCCAGGGACGCCTCGGGGCCGCTGATGTCGGCCGCGGCCACCTCGGTTTTCATCGACACTTTGGCCGTCGACTTCGCGCCGCGCACGGCCATCAGCACGTCGGCCACGTCGCTCAGCAGCGCCGGGTCACCGCCGGCGGGCACCTCTTCGGCCCGGGGCCACCTGCTGCGATGCACCGAACCTTCGCGCCACCACGACCACACCTCTTCGGTGACGTACGGCATGAACGGAGCGAACAGTCGAAGCTGCAGGGCGAGCGCCAGCTGCAGGGCGGCCCGGGCCGAGGCTGCCGCAGCTTCGCCCTGCGCGCCGTAGGCGCGTTCTTTCACCAGCTCGAGGTAGTCGTCACAGAACGTCCAGAAGAAGCGTTCGGCCACCTCAAGCGCGGTGCTGTAGTCGTAGGCCTCGAAACTGTCAGTGGCGCGCACGATCACCTGTCGCAGCCCGGCCAGCAAGGCCAGGTCGACCGATTCGGTGATCGCGTCGGACCCCACCAGCCCGCCCGGCATGCCCAGCACGAACTTGGACGCGTTGAGCACCTTCATGGCCAACCGGCGGCCGACCTTCATGCCGGTTTCGTCGAAGGGCGAGTCCATGCCCGGACGCGCCATGGCCGCCCGCCAGCGCACCGCGTCGGCGCCGAAACGGTCGAGAATGTCGGTGGGCACGATCACGTTGCCGATCGACTTGCTCATCTTCTTGCGGTCGGGATCGACCACAAAGCCGGAGATGGCCACGGTCGTCCAAGGCACGCGATGCTCCTCGTAGTGCGCGCGCACCACCCGGCTGAACACCCAGGTGCGAATGATGTCGTGCGCCTCGGGAGCGAAATCCATCGGGAACGTCAGCGCCCACAGCTCGGGGTCGGTGTCCCAGCCGCAGGCGATCTGGGGGGTGAGCGAGCTGGTGGCCCAGGTGTCCATGATGTCGGGGTCGCCGACGAAACCGCCCGGCACCCCGCGTTGGTCGGCGGTGTAGCCGGGGGGCACCTGGGACGACGGATCGATCGGCAGTTCGTCCTCGCGGGGCACGATCGGACGGCTGTGGTCGGGCTCGCCGTCGCCGTCCACCGGGTACCAGACGGGGAAAGGAACGCCGAAGAATCGCTGCCGGCTGATCAGCCAGTCGCCGTTCAGGCCGTTGACCCAGTTGTGGTAGCGGTGTCGCATGTGCTCGGGCACCCACTGCAACTCGTCGCCTCGCGCCAACAGTGCCTGCTTGAGCGCCTCGACCCGGCCGCCGTTGCGTCTGTACCACTGCCGGGTCGACACGATTTCGAGCGGCTTGTCGCCCTTTTCGTAGAAGTTCGCCTTGCGGGTGGCGGGCGTGGGCTCGCCGCTGAGATCACCCGAGCCGCGCAGCAGCTCGACCATCGCGGCGCGGGCCGAGAACGGGGTCTTGCCGGCGAGCTCGGCATAAGGCTCGGCGTTGACCAACCAGTCCGGGGTCTCGGCGCTGAGCCGTCCGTCCCGCTGGATCACGGTACGGGTGGGCAGTTGCAGCTCGCGCCACCACTGCACGTCGGTGGCGTCGCCGAACGTGCAACACATGGCGATGCCGGCGCCCTTGTCGGGCTCGGCCGCGTGGTGGGCCAGCACCGGGATCTCGACGCCGAACACCGGCGAGGTCACGGTCGTTCCGAACAACGCTTGGTAGCGCGCGTCATCGGGATGAGCGATCAACGCGCACACCGACGGCAGCAACTCGGGGCGGGTGGTCTCGATGAACACCGGTTCGCCGTCGGCACGGTGGAAAGCCACCCGATGGTAATGCCCGGGGTAGTCGCGCGCTTCCTGCTCCGCTTGAGCGACGGCGGTCTGAAAGGTCACGTCCCACACCGTGGGAGCCTCGGCGAGATAGGCCTCACCGCGGGCGAAGTTGCGCAGGAAGGCACGCTGAGAGATGCGGATCGAGTCGGTCGAGATGGTGGCGTAGAGGTGGTTCTTCCAGTCCACGCTCAACCCCAGCGTGCGCCACAGCTTCTCGAAGGCCCGCTCGTCGATCTGGGTGAGTTCGTGACACAGGCCGATGAAGTTCATTCGGCTGATCGGCACCTGCCGCTTCGGATCGGGCTTGGCCGGCGGCGTGAAGTCGGGGTCGAAGGGCACCGAAGGGTCACACCGCACACCGTAGAAGTTCTGCACCCGCCGCTCGGTGGGCAGGCCGTTGTCGTCCCAGCCCATGGGGTAGAACACGTGCTTGCCCTGCATGCGCTGGTAGCGCGCGATGAGGTCGGTGTGGGTGTAGCTGAACACGTGCCCCACGTGCAGCGAGCCCGACACCGTGGGCGGGGGAGTGTCGATGCTGAACACCTGGTCGCGCGACTCGGGACGCACGAAGGTGTAGGTGTCGTCGTCGGCCCACCGCTGCGACCACTTGGCCTCGAGACCTTCAAGGGCCGCACGGTCCGGCACGACTACGACCGACCCCGCGGTAGGGGTCGATTCGGTCACGTCGGTGCGGTCTGTCACGGTCATGGTGAGCATCTTACGAAAGCGCACCTGCCGCCACGAATCGAAGTGTGCAACACTTAACCACATGGTGAAGTATTCGGACGGGCTGGACGGTGTCGCCACCGCGCTGGCCAATCGCGGGCGTCGGCAGGTGGTCAGCAGATTGCAGCGCGGTGCGGCCACCAGCAGCCAACTGGCGGCCGAACTCGGCATCGGGTTGCCGGCGCTGCACAAGCACCTGACCGTGCTGGCCGGCGCCGCACTCATTGATTCGCGCAAGACGGGCCGCGTGGTCACGCACCGGTTGCGCCGTGAGCCACTGCGCCGCTACGACGACTGGCTGGCCGCCCGCTCCGGTTTCTGGATCGAGCAGTTGGACGCCGTTGCCGGTGCGTTCGGCGACCCCGCACCCGAACGCAAGCAGCCGAAATGACCGAACCGCTGGTGATCACCCGGCTGGTGCCGGCCACCCCTGAGCAGTTGTGGCTGGCCTGGACCACCGAACCAGGACTTGCCACCTGGTGGTGGCACACCTGGCCCGATACCCGATACCGGGTGCACGCGCGGGTGGGTGGCGAGTACCGCATCGAGGCGGCCGATCACGGCTTCGGAGTGCGGGGGACGTTCGAGGCGGTCGAGGCGCCGTCGCGGCTGGTGTTCGGCTGGGTCTGGTACGAACTGGCCGACGGGGTGGCGTCCGAAGAGCCGGACGACCAGGTGCAGGTCGTCTTCACGCCCCACCCCACCGGCACTCTGCTGCAACTGACCCACACCGGCCCGTGGACGGATGACGAGGCGGCCGAGAACTACCGCCAGGGCTGGACGTTCGTGCTGGACGCGTTGGCGGGCACGGGCGCGTCCGGTTGAGTGGCTGCGCGCGGCAAGGCCCCGCCGTACTGAGCGGCGCGGTCTCTGATCGTGCGTCGTCGCAGCACATTGGGGCTGAGTCCACGTGACTGCCTTTGTGACACTTCGCTGCCTGCACGCGGGCAGTTGCGTGTCACAAAGGCAGCTACGTCGCGAACGGGGACGCCGAGGCATCGCCCGCGCTGCGTCGGCGCCATCCGCTGGTACACGTGCGTCGGGTCGAGGGTGTCGCAGTTCATCACAGGCCGGACCTCGTTTCGGCACGTCGAGGTGGCCGTCGGCCCTGGTGCTTCACCCGTCCGCGTGCCGGTGTGGCTGCAGATCCGTGGTGGGCGCACGTCCAACCCGCGTGGGCGCAGGCGAGACCTCAGGCGCACCCGCGCCGGTCAACGAAGTATCGACGGCGACGAACGCCGGTGGTTCAGCCCTTGGCGGCCTCGTCGATGAACGCCTTCAGCTTTGTGACGTCGTCGGGCAGCTTCGTCAGGTCTTGCACCTTGCCGTTGATCACCAGGGTCGGGGTGCTGGTGACGCCCGCCTTGACGGCAGCGTCTTCGACACCTTGGACGAAGCCCGCCATCGCCTTGGTGTCGTAGCAGGTGCGGAAGTCGCCGAGGGTATCGCCGTAGATGCCCACCTGCGACGGGATGGTCACGCGGAACAACTCGTCGGTGTACGGGCCGTCGTAGGCCGCCGACATGATGCTCTGGTGGTAGTTCTTGTACACCCCGGCCACGTCGGCGCAGGCTGCCGCGATGGCGGCCTTGTGCGACAGTCCGTTCGCGTCGCCCTTGTCGAGAAACACCTTGGTGTGGTTGATCAGCGAGATGTCGCCGGTCTTGGCCAGGTTGTTGAGCGTCAGGCCGTACTTCTCTTCGAACGTGATGCAGTGCGGGCACTGGTAGTCGAAGTACAACCCGACCACGGGCACACCGGCCTTGCCCAGCCCCGGGTTGGTCACGATGCCGTCGTTCTCCGCGGTGGCGTTGGGTGGACGGGTGGCGCCCGCGCCAGTCGTGGCGCCGGCACCCGGACCACCGGTGGCACCCAGGCTTGACCAGACCATCACGGCGATCGCGATCAGTGCTCCGACACCCACGCCGATGGCGATGATGATGCGCGCGCGGCGGCGTTTCTGGGCAGCCTCCTGCGCTGCGCGCAGGCGTTCGCGCCGTGAGGTATTAGCCATTGCCCTTGGTGGTCATCACGGTTTGCCGGAAGGCATCGGTGCCCTGGGTGAAGATCGTGTTGTTGTCGAGCTTGGTGCCGTTCACCATGATCGTCGGCGTCGAGTTCACGCCGTCCGCCGCCGCCTTCTCGTTCGTGCCCTCGACGAACGACTGGGTGGTGCGGCTGTCGTAGCACTGCTGGAACCCGGTCAGCTTGTCGCCGGTGATACCGGCCGTGCCCGCGAAGTCGACGCGCAGCTGCTGGGTGGTGTAGCCGGTGCCCTCGTTGGTCGGCTGACCCGCGAAGATCGCGTTGTGGTAGGCCGAGTAGGCCCCGGCGTTGTCGGCGCAGGCTGCCGCGATGCCCGCCTTCAGCGACGAATCGTTGCGCAGTTTGTTGTCGAGAAACGTCATGGTTCGGTAGATCAGCTGGATCTCGCCCTTAGTGGCCATGTCGTCGAGGGTGGTGCCGAACTGGGTCTCGAACTGCTTGCAGACCGGGCACTGGTAGTCGAGAAAGACCTCGACCTTCGGCACCCCGTCTTTGAACGTGCCGGGGTTGACCACGATGCCGCTGGCGTCTGAGGTGGCGTTCACCGGCACCGATGAGTTGGTGCCCGCCGCGGTGCCGCCCTTGTTGAGCTGGCTGACCACGATGGTGCCGACCACCCCGATCACCACCAGGCCGAGCACGATGGCGGCCACCAGAATGATGCGCTGCAGGCGCTTGGCGCGGGCCTGGGCCTCTTGTTGACGGCGTAGGGCCTCGCGTCGGCTCTGGGTCATGCTCGGGACTCCTCAAGTTCTTCATCGTCGGCGGGCGCAGAAGCGTCGAGAGCGAACAGCCAGTTGTCCAGCGCCAACGGTGAGCGGGGAAACAGGCCGGCCCAGACACCACAGGCCAGCAGCCCGACGTCTCGTGCGATTTCCCAAGGGTACTGGGCGATGCCGTTCTCGCTGGCACCGCCACCACCGAAGCAGCCGCAGTCGATCGAGATGCCGTGCGCCCACACCCACGATATGCCGATGATGAACGCCACCATGGTGAGCGCGCCGAGCCAGGCTGCCACGCGGGTGAACAACCCCAGCACCAACAGCAGGCCGATGACCACCTCGATCACCGGCAGGGCGTAGCCAACCGGCCTGGTGATGTCGAACGGCAGCAGTTGATAGGCGCGCACGGCCTGGACGGACGCCTCGGGCCAGGGCAGCTTGATGGCCCCGGCCACGATCAGCACGATGCCCAGAATCTGCCGGGCGGCGAACGTCGTCCAACGAACCCAGGAACGGGTCGCGAGGGTGCCGGACATGCCAGTAATCATAGCGGCGGTTCAACGGTCAACTATCGCGCATCCCGAAGCGCCGGGACGGTGGGCGGCTGAGCCGGCGCTGCGGACGTGGGGCGCAGGCGGTGAACCGAAAGAACCGTCCCCAATGGTTCAGGGGACGGTTCCTTCGGTTCAAGAGATCGCGCCAAGCCATTTCAGAGCCACACCACTAGGCTGTTCGCACCATGGCCGAAACACACCAGCAGATCGTCCAACGGCTCATCGCTCGATGGCCCGAACACCGCATCGCGCCCGGCACCGAGCGGGTCGAGGCCCTGTGCGAACTGCTCGGCTCGCCCCAACGCAGCTACCCCGTCATTCAGATCGCCGGCACCAACGGCAAGGGCAGCACGGCGATCATGATCGACGCCCTGCTGCGGTCGCTGGGGCTGCGTACCGGACGGTTCACCAGCCCGCACCTGAACGAGGTGACCGAGCGCATCTGCATCGACGGCGAGCCGATCAGCGACGAGGACTTCGACGCGCTGGTGGCCGACACCCAGCCACTGATCGACATGGTCGACAGCCAAGCCATCGGTGGCGTACCGATGACGTTCTTCGAAGTGATCACCGCATTGGCGTATGAAGCGTTCGCCCAGGCACCGGTCGACGTGGCCGTGGTCGAGGTCGGGCTGGGTGGCGTGACCGACGCCACCAACGTGATGGACGCCGCGGTGGCCGTGATCTGCCCGATCGACCTCGACCACACGCATCTGCTGGGTACCACGATCACCGAGATCGCCCGCGAGAAGGCGGGCATCATCAAGCCCGGCTCGCAGGTCGTGCTGGCCGCGCAGCAACCCGAAGCGGCGAAGGTGCTCATCGAACGCTGCGCCGACGTGGGCGCCAGGGTCTACCGCGAAGGCGTCGAGTTCTCGCTGCTCGACCGCACCCCCGGGGTGGGCGGCCAACTGCTTCGCCTGCAGGGAGCCGGCGGTCCGGTCGACGACGTGCTGCTGCCCCTGTTCGGTGCCCACATGGCCCGCAACGCAGCACTGGCGGTGGCCGCCGTCGAGGCGTTTCTCGGCGGCAAGGCGCTCGCTTCCGACGTCATCACCGAAGGGCTGGCCGTGGTCGAGGCACCTGCCCGGCTCGAGGTCGTCCGCCGATCGCCACCGGTGCTGCTCGACACCGCGCACAACCCGCACGGCGCCCGCGCGACCATGGAGGCCCTCACCGAGTCGTTCACGTTCGTGCCGCTGGTCGGCGTGGTCGCGATGATGGCCGACAAAGACGTGGACGGCCTGCTGAGCATCTTCGCCGACGAGCTGACCACCATCGTCTGCACCACCGTGGCCGGCAACTCGCGGGCGCTGCCCGCCGACGAGCTGGCCGAGCGGGCCGCGGGCATCATGGGCGAGGAGCGGGTTCGGGTCGCGCCCACCATGGCTGATGCGATCGAGGTGGCGGTGGCGTTGGCCGACGATGCGGGCCCCGGCGCCGGGGTGCTGATCGCCGGCTCGGTGATCGCCGCCGGGCAGGCGCGGGCGCTGTTGGTGCGCGAGGAACAGTCATGAGGCTGGTGCCGACCAACCCGATGAACCGGGTGCTGGCGGCAATTCTGGCCTTCGAGGCGATCTGCTGCGGGCTGGCGATCCCCGGCATGATCCAGGTCTCGGACGTGTCGTTGTCGCTCGCCTTCACCACCGGCGGCGTGGCGCTGCTGCTCTGCCTCGCGGCGGCGGGCACGCTGCGTCGGCCCTTCGGCTGGGCGCTGGCCTGGCTCGCCCAAGCGGCCTGCGTGGCACTCGGCTTCGTGGTGAGCATGATGTTCGCGGTGGGCGCCATGTTTCTGCTGCTGTTCGTGATCACCTTCGTGCTCGGCAAACGCCTGGAGGCGGCGAAGGCTGCCGGCTGAACCGGTGCCGGCGCCCCCGGTAGGGTGGTGCACCATGACCGAACGGACTCTCGTCATCATCAAGCCGGACGCGGTACGCCGCGGCCTGGTCGGCACCGTGCTCGCCCGCTACGAAAGCAAAGGATTCGCCTTCGTGGCCCTGGAGCAGCGCACCGTCGACGCGGCCATGGCCGACCGACACTACGCCGATCACCTCGAACAGCCCTGGTATCCGCCGCTGCGTGACTTCATCACGTCGGGGCCGCTGGTGGTGCTGGTGCTCGAGGGTCCGTCCGCCATCGAGTCGGTGCGCACCATGAACGGGGCGACCAACGGCGTAGCGGCCGCCCCGGGCTCGATTCGCGGCGACTTCTCGCTGTCGAACCGCGAAAACCTGGTGCACGCCTCCGATTCGCCCGAGTCGGCGCAGCGCGAGATCGCGCTGTGGTTTCCGGAACTCGCATGACCCAGCCCTCGCCCGACACCCCCGGGGCAGAGGGCGCCGCGCGGCATTGGTCGCCGGAGGCGGCCCAGCAGGGTGCCACCCAGCCGGACCAGTCCCAGCAGTCCCGGTCGGCCGCTCATGCGGCGCAGCCGGCGTCGGCTCCGTCCGCGGGCGGTTCGTACCCGGGTTCCGACACTCCGCACCCCCCGTGGCAGCAGGCGCCTCCCGGCCCGGGCTCGGCTGCCCTGCCGCCACCGGCGCAATCAGGCCCGCAGCCGTGGCAGCCGCACCCGCAGAGCTGGCCCGTCGGCGCAGCGGCCGAGCCCTGGCGCTCGGCAGCCGCGCCGTCCGAGCAGTCGGCCGCGCCGCCGTCCGTGGGTTATCCGCCGCAACCGCCGTCCGGTCACCCCGGTGGCGCGCCGACCACCGCTCAGCCCCCCGTCGGGCACCCGATGACGCAGTACTCGCCGACGGGCCACCCGCAGGTCGTCAACCCGTGCGGTGCGTCACCGACCGGGCACCCGTGGGTACCGCAGCAGTTCGCGCCGAAGCCGTCCACGCTGCCGGTGGAACCGCGCGAGTATCACGAGTTTCTTCGCACGCCGAGCATGCGCTGGTGGCGTCCGATTGCGGCCCTCGCCATGGGCGGAGCGCTGTGGTTCGCCGGCACCATGGTGTTCACCCTGCTGGCCATGGCCTACGACATCTCGGCCGGCAACACCACGATGCAGAACTACACCAGCCTGGACGCCTTCAAGACCACGCCGGCGTTCTTTCTGGCCAACAACCTGAGCCTGGCCGCAGCCGTGCCGATCGCCATGCTGACCCAGTGGGCCTGCTTCGGCCAGAAGCCGCGCTGGATGAACGCCGTGACCGGACACTTTCGCTGGGGCTGGTTCGGCGAATGCGTGGCCTGGCTGCTTCCGGTGTTCTTGCTGAACCTGGTGCTCGGCCTGGTGCTGGACGGGCTGCCGCCCCTTCAGGTCACGGCCAGCACCGGCTTCATGATCGCGGCGATTCTGCTCACCACACCCTTGCAGAGTGCGGGTGAAGAATACCTGTTGCGTGGCCTGGGCGCCCGAGCGATCGGCGCCTGGTTGCCGCGCACGGTGGGTCTCGCGGTCAGCACGGCGGTGACCGCGGTGATCTTCATGCTTCTGCACGGCGCGGGCGATCCGTGGCTGAATGCCTTCTACCTGCTGTTCGCGATCACCGCTTCGGTACTCGCCTGGCGAACGGGGGGACTCGAGGCGTCCGTGGCCATGCACGCGGTCAACAACGTGACGGCCATGGTGCTGCTGCCGTTCAGCGACATAAGCGAGATGTTCAACCGCGAGGCCGGCGTCGGCAGCCCCATGTTGCTGGCGCAGATGGCCATCATGCTGGGTGCCGCGGCACTGGTGCTGTGGCGCGCACACCGGCGTAACGTGGTGAGGGTGGCCGCACCGGGCGCGGCCGTGCCGGCCGAGCCGGCCCCGGCGCAACAGATTCCGCAAGAGGCGGCGGTGACGCCGCCGCCATGGAGGCAGGACGATGGAAACCAAACCCGGTGAAACCCTGGGCCGTAGCGCAGCGCTGGCGTGGCTGGTTGCCCGCATTCGGCAACGGACGGGCCGCACCATGGTGGCGATCGACGGCGTGGACGGTGCCGGCAAAACCACTTTCGCCGACGAGTTGGCCACGGAGCTGACCGACTCCGGGCTCACCGTGATTCGCATCTCGTTCGACGACTTTCTCAATCCGGCCGAGATCAGGCACCGCCGGGGCCGCACCTCGCCGGACGGGTTCGTGGCCGACACCTACGACTACGAGCGGTTCATCGACGACGTGCTCGACCCGCTCGGCTGCGAGGGATGCGGACGGTACCGGGCCAAGTCGTACGACTTCGCCAGCGAGACCCCGCTCAACCCGCCCTGGCAGGTGGCGCCCGACAACGCGGTGGTGATCGTCGACGGCATGTTCCTGCACCGCAATCGGCTGCGCAACGCTCGCGGCCGCAAGATCTGGGACCTTTCGGTGTGGCTCGACGTGCCTTTCGAGGTGTCGGTGCACAGGCTCGCCGAGCGTGACGGCAGCCCCGACGATCCCGACGACGAGCGATTGGCCCGCTACGTCGAGGGCCAGAAGCTCTACATCGGTCGGATCAACCCGGCCGAGCGTGCCGACCTGGTGGTCGACAACACCGACTGATCGGTGTCTCAGGGACGGTTCTACTTCTGTCTCTGGGGACGGTTCTTCTTGTGTCTCAGGGGACGGTTCTTCTTGTGTCTCAGGGGACGGTTCTTCTTCTGTCTCAGGGGACGGTTCTACTTCTGTCTCAGGGACGGCTGCTTTGGTTCTCACAAGTGGCAACTGATGAACCTGTGAGGGTTTGGGAGCGGCGCAGCCCCTCTTTGAACTGCTGAGGACGGAAGCGTGAACCGAAGGAACCGTCCCTGACCCGGAAGAACCGTCCCCGGGGTTTTGAACGGGTGGGGGTCACTGAGAACGGTCCGCGTGTTTCGGGTCCGCGCCGCACCACTAGACTGGCCACCCCCGCCCAGCCCACGATTCGGCCCAGTAGGCCGAGAGGAAGCGAGCCCGTGGTCAGCGCCATCATCGTCACCCATCTGGCGGTGGCGATGTGCGCCCCGATGCTGTCGTCGCGCCTCGGCGCCCGCGGCTACCTCATCATGGCGGCGGCGCCCACGGTCGCCTTCGGCTGGCTGCTCACCCTTGCCCCGACAATGACCGCCGGGGCCACCTACACCGAATCGTTCACGTGGATCGCCCGGCTCGGCGTCGGCATCGACTACCGCATCGGCATGCTGCAGTGGTTGCTGGCGTTGATCGTCTCTGGCGTCGGCGCTCTCGTGCTGATCTATTGCCGTTGGTATTTCGCCGAAGCGCCCAACCAGCGCCCGATGGGGCTGCTCACAGCCTTCGCGGCGGCCATGCTCGGGCTCGTCACCGTCGACAACCTGGTGGTGCTGTACCTGTTCTGGGAACTCACCACCGTGTTCAGCTACCTGCTGATCGGCTACGACCCCACCCGCCGGGCCAATCGTTCGGCAGCCTTGACCGCGTTGATCGTGACCACCACCGGCGGCCTGGCCATGCTGGTGGGCATCGTGACGCTGGGGGTGCTCAGCGGAACCCTGAGCCTGTCGGCGATTCTGGATGCGCCCCCGAACGGACCACTCGCCACCACCGCCGCGCTGCTGATGCTGGTCGGCGCGCTCAGCAAGTCGGCCCTGGTGCCCTTCCACTTCTGGCTGCCGGGGGCGATGGCGGCACCGACGCCCATCTCGGCCTACCTGCACGCGGCCGCCATGGTCAAGGCCGGCGTCTACCTGGTGGCCGCGCTGGCGCCGGCCTTCGCCACCGTGCCCTTCTGGCGGCCCGCGGTGGGGGTGCTCGGCGCGGCCACCATGATCGTCGGTGGCTGGCGGGCGCTGCGGCAGAACGACCTCAAACTGCTGTTGGCCTACGGCACCGTCAGCCAGCTCGGCTTTCTGGTGCTGCTCAGCGGCTTCGGCACCCGAGCGGCCGCCCTGGCAGGTGTGGCCATGCTCACCGCACACGCCCTGTTCAAGTCCACCCTGTTTCTGGTGGTGGGCGTCGTCGACCACTCCGCCGGCACCCGCGACCTCACTCGACTCACCGGCCTGGCCAGGGCCATGCCGCTGGTGGCGGTGATCGGCGGCATCGGGGCGGCGTCCATGGCCGGCCTGCCGCCCACCCTGGGCTTCATCGCCAAAGAGTCGGCGCTCGAAGCGCTCACCTACCTGGTCGAATACCACGGGGACGGCACCGGGCTCACCCCCGCGCTCGCGGTGTGCCTGCTCGCCGCCGTCGTGCTCGGCTCGATGCTCACCGTGGCGTACTCGCTGCGCTGGTGGTGGGGCGCCTTCGCCGACAAGCGCGACGTGACGGCACCTGAGGTGCACCGGCCGTCCATGGGGTTCGTGGCCGCGCCGACCCTATTGGCGGCGGCCAGTCTGGCCGGCGGCTTCGTCGGCCCCCCGCTGACCACGCTCTTCGAAACCTACGCAACTACCGTGCCCGGCGGCCACGAAAGCCACGGCCTGGCGCTGTGGCACGGCCTGACCGTGCCGCTCGGGCTGTCACTGCTGGCCATCGGGCTGGGCGCGGTGCTGTTCTGGCAGCGTGACGCCATCGCGTCGGCCCAGGCCACGTTCCCGGTGGTCAAGGGCTCGGACGAGCTCTACAACGAGACCATGCGGCGGCTCGACGTGCTGGCCGTCGAGGTCACTGCACGCACGCAGCGCGGCTCACTGGCCAGCTACACCGCCATCGTGCTGGCCGTGGTGGTGCTGCTCGCCGGCGGCGCACTGCTCTGGACGGTGCATTGGCCCGCCTCGGTCAGGGCCTACGACTACCTGCCGCAGATGCTGGTCGGGGCGCTGATCGTGGTGGCGGGCGTGCTGGCCGCCACCTCACGCGGCCGCGTCCGCGCCCTGCTGCTGGTGGGCGTCACCGGCTACGGCACGGCGCTGCTCTTTCTGATGCACGGCGGCCCGGACCTGGCGCTCACCCAGGTGCTGGTCGAGACGGTGGCACTGATCGTGTTCGTCATGGTGCTGCGCCGGCTGCCCAAGTACTTCACCACCCGTCCGCTGGGTTCGATGCGGTGGTGGCGCATCGTGCTGGCACTGTGCGTGGGGCTCACCGTCACCCTGCTGGCCCTGGTGGCCGCCGGTGCCCGCGTCGCCCAGCCCGTGTCGGTGGACTACTACGAGGCCGCCTACAGCTTCGGCTACGGAAAGAACATCGTGAACGTCACCCTGGTCGACACCCGCGCGTGGGACACCATCGGTGAGATCGCGGTGCTGGTGGTCGCCGCCACCGGCGTGGCCAGCCTGATCTTTCTGCGGTCCCGGGTGCAGCGGGTGCGGGGCCGCGAGGGCGACCCGGCGTTCGGTGCCCGCGGCATGTGGCTGCGCGCCAGCGGGGCCCTCGACCCCGGCTCGCGCTCGCTGATCTTCGAGGTCGTCACCCGCATTCTGTTCACCGTGATGATGCTGGTGTCGGTGTACCTGCTGCTGGCCGGCCACAACGCCCCCGGCGGGGGCTTCGCCGGCGGCATGGTGGCGGGCATCGCACTGATGTTGCGTTACCTGGCGGCCGGACGCCGCGAACTCGACGAGGCGGCTCCCTTCGATGCCGGACGCCTGCTCGGCCTCGGCCTGGCACTGTCGGTGCTGGCCGCCGTCACCCCCGCCCTGCTGGGCGGCAAGATCTTTCAGAGCTACGACATCACCCTGGTGATTCCCGGCTGGGAGTACCTGCAGACGCCGTTCGGCACCTGGACGCTGTTCGGCGAGATGCACCTGGTGAGTTCGACGATCTTCGACGTCGGCGTGTACCTGATCGTGATCGGCGTGGTGCTCGACCTGACCCGCAGCCTCGGCGCCGGCATCGACATCCAGTCCGAGCAAGACCAGGCGCCGGTGCCGCAGCCGGAATCGACCCGGGCCCGTCCGGCAGCGGACGTCTCGCCCACCGGATCGCCGACCGGGCCGGTCGGAAGGGCGGTGCCATGAGCCCCAACCTGACCCTGGCCATCGTGGCCGGCGCACTCGTGGCCTGCGGGGTGTACCTGATCACCGAGCGCTCGCTCAGCCGCATTCTGATGGGCGTGATGGTGGCCGGCAACGGCGTCAACATTCTGTTTCTTGTGGCCTCCGGACGGGCCGGCGGCCCACCGTTGATCGGCGTCACGCCCAAGGAAGACATGAGCGACCCGCTGCCGCAGGCGTTCGTGCTCACCGCCATCGTGATCGCCCTGGCCACCGCGGCCTTTCTGGTCACCATGGCCTATCGGTCGTTTCAGCTGAACGGCCATGACGAGGTTGCCGACGACGTCGAGGACGCCCGCATTCGCGCGTTGGCTCTGGCCGACGAGGCGTCCGATTCGTTCGAAGAGATCAGGTTCTCAGACACCGGTGTGGACGTGGTGAGCGAATGAACAACCTCAACAATCTGCTGCCACTGCCCGTGCTGCTGCCCATGTTGGGGGCCGCGCTGACCCTGCTGTTGGGTCGCCGGCCCAGGCTGCAGCGGGCGGTGTCGATCATCACGCTGGTGGCTGTGTCCGCCGTGGCCGGTGCCCTGGTGTGGATCACCGACACCGTCGGCGTGCAGGCCCTCTGGGTGGGCGCCTGGGCTCCGCTCGGGGTGGTACTGGTGGCCGACCGGCTGTCGGCGCTGATGCTGACGGTCGCGTCACTGGTCACCCTGGCGGTGCTGATCTACGCCACCGGCCAAGACGAAGAAGAGGTGCTGCGCGAAACCCCGGTGTCGATCTTTCACCCCACCTTTCTGCTGCTCAGCGCCGGGGTGTCGGACGCGTTCCTGGCCGGTGACCTGTTCAACCTGTTCGTCGGGTTCGAGCTGCTGCTGTTCGCCAGCTACGTGCTGCTCACCATGGGCGGCACGGCGCAACGCATCAGTGCCGGCTCGATCTACGTGGTGATCAACCTGGTCAGCTCGCTGCTGTTCCTCACCACGCTGGCCGTGATCTACGCCGCCACCGGCACGGTGAACATGGCTCAGTTGAGCCTGCGCTTCGCCGCCCTGCCCGCCGACGTCACGCTGCCGATGCAGTTGCTGCTGCTGGTGGTGTTCGCGATCAAGGCAGCGGTGTTCCCGCTGTCGTTCTGGTTGCCCGACAGCTACCCGACCGCCCCAGCACCGGTCACCGCCGTGTTCGCCGGCCTGCTCACCAAGGTGGGCGTCTACGCGATTCTGCGCACCCAGACGGTGATCTTTCCCGACCGTCCGCTCACCGACCTGCTGGGCTGGGCGGCGTTGGCCACCATGCTGGTCGGCATTCTGGGCGCGGTCGCGCAGGCGGAGATCAAACGGTTGTTGTCGTTCACCCTGGTCTCGCACATCGGCTACATGGTGTTCGGCATCGCCCTCGCCACCCAACCGGCGTTGGCGGGTGCCATCTTCTACACCGCGCACCACATCACCGTGCAGGCGTCGTTGTTCTTGGTGGCCGGGCTGATCGAACGCTTCGGCGGCAGCACCTCGCTCGACCGGCTGGGTGGCCTGGCCGCCCTGTCGCCGCTGCTGGGGGTGCTGTTCTTCGTGCCGGCGATGAACCTGGCCGGCATTCCGCCGCTGTCGGGGTTCATCGGCAAGCTGGGTCTGCTGGGCGCCGGTGTCGAGGTGGGCACGCCGCTGGCGTGGGCGCTGGTGGTGGGCAGCGTGTTGACCAGCCTGCTCACCCTGTACGCGGTGGCGAAGGTGTGGAACCGGGCGTTCTGGGGCACCCCGATGCTCGGCCCGCACGAGCCGTCCGAGCCCGACGAGTCGTCCGACGACACACGCGAAGAACGGCGCGGGCTGCCGGGGGTGATGGTGGCCGGCACGGCCGCCCTGGTGCTGCTCGGGCTTGCCCTGACCGTGTTCGCGGGCCCCCTCTACGACTACGTCGACCGGGCCGCGGCCGGGTTGCGCGGCGGGGTGTACCTCGAGGCCGTGCTGTCGGGGGTGGTGCAGTGAAGGGTTCGACGTTGCGGCGCCGGCTGCGCTTCAGGCTGCAGTGGCGGGCCATCGTGATGCTGGCCCTGATCTGGGTGGTGCTGTGGGGCAACTACTCGCTGGTCGACCTGCTGGTCGGCATGGTGGTGGCCTGGGCGATCACCGTGACATTTCCGCTGCCGCCGATTCGTTACCACGGACGGCTGCGGCCGATCGGGTTGGTGAAGCTGGCGCTCTCGGTGCTGCGTGACCTGGCGGTGGCGTCATGGCGGCTGGCCCTGGCGTCGTTCTCGCCGCACATCGACTTCGACCCGGCCATCGTTCGGGTGCACCTGCGCTCGCACAACGATCTGTACCAGGTCGAGACCGCCGAGCTCATCTCGATTGTGCCGGGGTCGATCGTCATCGACGCCCGGCGCTCCACCCGGGTGCTCTACCTGCACCTGCTGGACGTTCCCGACGCCGACGGGGTGGCGCAGGCAAAGACCGAGGCGCTGCAGGTCGAACGCCGGGTGATCGAGGCGATGGGCAGCAGGGCCGAGATCGCGGCGCTGGGTGAGGAGCAGCCATGAGCGTGGTCGAACTTGTGACCCAGGTGCTGCTGTGGGCGGCGGTGGTGATGATCTGCGGCGCCGCAGCCCTGACGCTGTGGCGGCTGACCCGAGGGCCGTCCACGCTCGACCGCATCATCAGCGCGGATGTGATGGTGTCGGTGATGCTGGCCGGCATCGGCGTGTCGACGGTGGTGTTTCACAACACCAGCGCGCTGCCGATTCTGCTCGTGCTGTCGATGGTG
>RRZT012010851.1_pt1 | contig 24101 bp, 14 predicted proteins | sample 2165551 | NCBI WGS metagenome assembly RRZT01 (sample SAMN10456910, study PRJNA506462) | wastewater metagenome | biome: wastewater; feature: sludge; material: wastewater sludge; isolation source: wastewater sludge with Escherichia coli K12::gfp cells carrying plasmid... | place: USA: Moscow, Idaho... | reverse complement strand
CTTGTGCACGTGCAAGAGCGTCGCTGATCTCACTCTGCCGCTGGTCGGTCGATGACCAGTGCAGGGACATGAGACTGCGGTTGATGCCCGAGTCTGCGAGTAACCCCATGAAACTTTCCCACTCCGATCCAGGGCGCACGGCCAGATGTTGGTCGTCAACGGCACGCTCCCAGTAGCTGGTCGCTCGTTGCAACCGCAAGAATTCAATCTTTCCCATCACATCCGTCAGTTGAAGCCAGCGCCGCTGCGAGAGCCGGGCGAAGTCCGGGCGCATTCCCAGCAAGCGTCCTGATGATTCAAGCAGCGCTTGCATGCCATGGCTGAGGGCATCCAGCATTGAGGGCGTCCTCTTGCCGTGGCGTTCTGCAAAATCTCCGACGGCTTCAACAATCCGGACAACCTGCTGATGGGGCACCGCATGGCGCAGGCCAACTTGTTGCGTCGAGAGACCAGCTGCGATTTCGCGAAGTACTCCCACGACCTGGGCATATGTAAGCGCATGCGACTGCGGCGGCGGCAGCGGATTGGCCGGCACTGTCATTGCGATTGAATCGCTGATGGCAGAAAGAGGAATGCGCAGGGCTACGTCGGTCAGTGATGTTCGAAGAATTTCCGCAGTAAAGCCGCCGCGCCTGGTGGCGCGGCTTGCGCGTTGGCGCAGCGTCTCGGGCGCCACCCCCGTCCAGGCCGACGTTCCGACATAGTCCAGTGGCAGACGTTCGAGTGCTACGTCGATGGAATGCCTGAGACCAGGCTCGTAGATATGGCAGTAGTGCACGGCAGTTACATGCCCACCGATGTGGCCGACTTCGTTGGCCAATCGATCTAGTGGATTGACTTCATCGTCGTTCTCCTGCAGCAGTATTGCGGCCAGGCGTTGGCTGGCATAGCTGTGGCGAAAGGCATGCAGGCTGATGCTCTCGTCCCCGGTGACTGTTTTAAGCAGCTGATTCAGCCAGAAATACATCCTGCCAGAGTGCGCCAACTCCGTTGGCCGATCTGGTTGCCCAAACAGATAGTCTTCATGGGTGGCAAGTTCTGCCGCACGTCGCGCGAGCCAAGTCCTTACGATCGCCATCGCAGTGATGTCGCGGACCGTCACTCGGCGCCGGCCCTCACGTGACTTCTCTCGGCCGTCACGCAGCTCGCGTGCGATTTCCACCACCAGATGATCCCCTTCGTCAAGAACATTGCCAATGCGCAGCACCAAGAGTTCACCAATGCGCACGGGCGCATTGCCGACAATTTCCAGGGCGGCACCCAGCTGGGCCACAAAGCGGTCTGCTTGTGCATCGCCAGCTAGCCATTCCCGCAGCCGCTCCTTTTCGTGCGGCCAGACCAAGTTGGCACGGACGTTGGCTTCGACCTCGACTTGGAGTAGGCCGGTCGGAAGTGGCGGCACTTGCCACCAGGCACGCAGGAATTGGTGAAGTGCCTTCAGCGCTGCGATGCGGGCGGGACCCATGGTTGCGCTGCCGTTCACTAACTTGCGGAAAATTTCAGCGTAAGTTGTTTCGTTGATGCCATACAACCGAACTTCATTGAGAGCCACATGAAAATCATCGGCCAAAGCGTTCAGGTAGTCCGACGGTGTGGTGGACGCCAGATTTTTCTTGCGCTTGGTACCACGCTCGACGAGGTCCAGGGCAAACGCATGAAGGACGGCACATGCTTCGTCTGCATCGTCTAGGCTGGCGGCCAGTGAATGCAGCCGACGCAGGATCTCTTCACGCTTGCTGACATTTGATCCTTTGGTCGGCGGACGCAGTGCCGCAAGAAGTTGACGGATGAAAGTGGCGCCGCTGCGAACCGAGGCAGGACGCCCAAGAAGGGCGGCTTCAAAGGCGCGTTCGTACACCGGGTAAGAGGTCGTGCCCTGTGGCTCCGGATCGACTTCTTCGGGCAACAGCGCCCGCCTTGTTTGCGCCCGAGCCAGCGCGCTGCGCGGCGTGGCGCTTAAGGGATCTGCACCGCTCACATGGCCGTACAGAACTGGCGGCAGGTGATTCTGCAACCAACCCATGGCAGTTGTGAGGAGCTGTTCCCAGATTGTTTCTAGGGGTGAGACAACACCGCTTTTGAGGGCGCGGGCGCTCAACACGCCCATGAGATGTTCGCGGGCCAACCCATACGGTTGCCACTCCTGTACCCGAGCCAGTGCCAGAGTGGTCCAGACGCTCAGGTGGCGGGCGTCATGACGGGAGCCAATTTTCCAGTCCAACCGCACTGCAGTCTCGAATCTGCGGGCTTGCTGGCAGGCAGCGTATGCGGCTTGCAGTTCGGTGTCGCTGGCGATGCCATCAAATGCAATCAGGCATGCCAGTGTCAGGCCTGCCGGTTCTAGCTCTCGCACGCTCGAGGAGATCACCCAGGACTGAAAGTCCCCGAACTGATGGCTGATGTTGCCGAGATTTTGAGGTTGCAGGAAGTGCATGCGCCGGCTGAGGTCCGGGATGAAAAGCGCACGCTTGAATGAAGATCGGCGCGGTTTTGCCTGATTCATCATTACTCCCTTCGCAACCCAGCCAGGGCTTGGATGCCGACTTCCCGCATGACGACCAGTTGGGTTGCCTCGATGCGACCGAGCGCTTGATGAGGGACGCAGACCTGGGAGTTGGTGTTCCTTTTCAGGCCCACAACTCGATGGCGCATGAAGCTATCAATGTCCCGTGAGCTCAGCCCGCGCTCACGCAGCACGTTTTGCCAGAAGTGTCGGCCGACATTGGGTGGCACCCTGATGGACTCCGGCATCTCCCGCCAGGTGAAATGTGCGCCTGCTGCATGGACCGCCCCGCTGGGGCTGAGTGTCAGAAAAAGCGGACCCGTGCCCTCTACGGCAATACGCAGTCTTTGTGCGAGCAGGAGCCCGTGACGGTCATTAAGCCGTTGCAGACGTCGCACCAGAGCCCTGGCGTGTGCAGCATAGAGGCAAATCTGCTCCCTGACCTGCGCGTTGAGCAGGGCAGGCTGAGCCATGAGTACATCCCCACCCTGCTTGTCGTGCACCACGATTTGATCCTGCCCATATAACAACTCCTCTGCCAGCAGGCGATAACACTGAACTTCGCGTAGTCCAGCGCAAAAGCTGATCAGCGCAGCTGAGTAACGGGTGAAATGAATATGGTGTTCAAGTAGGCGGAGCGCATGTGCGTTTCGTCCTGGCAGAGAAGCTGTGACAGCCTCAGCCAGTGCGGAAAACAAATGCTTGACTCCATCGAGATGCAGGGAGGCGCGCGAGCCGAGAGGTGGCAGTTGTTCAGCCTCCATGGTTGGCATACCCCAGCCCATGCCTCCATAGAGCCTCGTGCAGCCTGTGTGAATCTCCCGGCCCGTCAGACGGGCGTAGTACATACGTGCCGAACCGATCAGGGAAAAGTCTGTGGTTAAGCAGGCGGACACAAGCCGGTCGTTGCCTAGGGCCAGTGAGATGGCGCCGGTGGACTTGCTAGCACGGGCCAGGGAGGCGTGGAGCTTGCAGGACTCGTGTGGAATCAGCGAGTTTCGTGGATCTACCCGCACCCAGTCCACCAAGTCCCCGAGTAGCACCGCTTGCGGATAGATTTGGCTGCGCCGCTGTATCTCCTCTGCCAGAAAGACGGGTAGAGGCAGAACCACGATATCGCCGCTGACTTTAAAAAGGTGTGCAGTCGCCATTGGCGGCTGGGCCCGGTGTGGAAACAGGGTACGCAGATTGAGTAGCAGGCACCCCGTCCGGACGCAGATGCCGAGGATGTTGAATGGTCGGTACCCCGTCACCAATGGCAGGCTTAGCACTAGCAACGGCGGCAAGTTCACAAGCAGCTCCAGTGACTGTATGACTGCGGCACCATCTTTTGCTTCGACCCGTGTGCGCAGCATCGTCGCAGCACGTCGGTAATGCGCGAGAGGGAGGTGACTGTCGTCAATAGCCGCTTGGCGGTGTTTGGGGTTCGGGTAATCAAGACGCCAGCGCAACCTGGCGAGCAAATCCAGTATTGGAGGCCTTGCCGCTGGTCCCCAGCGCCTGCGCGATCCAGGCACGGTCTATCAACGCGCTGAGCTGCTCGAGGCGATCAGGTACTCGGGGCAGGGTCTGGCGCAAGGCGTTTGCAAGCAGGCTCATCAAGCAAAAAAGGGAACGTGTTGAACACGCTCCCTTTTACTGGATCAAGCCGCCTGCGGGCTTAACTGACTGGCATTGGGCCGATGCCCCTCTTTCTCATTTCATGCGTCTCAGTTGTCGCCCAACAGCAGGGTGACGGTCGGCGTGCTGCCCGGTTGCTGCTCAACGGCAATCAGCCCAGCCGAACGCAGACGCTCCAGCGCTTCGTACTTTGCGTCGCGAGACACTCCCATGGCCGCCAGCTGCTTGGTTGCGAGCTTCACGGTCTTGGACTTCTGAAGTCCAGACAGGTACCAGAGCGTGAGGCCGACCTGGAGGGTCTTGCCAGGCATGTTTGCGACTTGCTGCATCCAGTCCAGCGGCAGCGGCCCCTTGATGAAGCCGGCCGACCTCTCCGGTGCCGGGTTGTAGCCGCCTGCAACGGTGGACCATGCATGGCGGCGCTCCGTGACGGGTGTGGCTTGCGGCGTCATTGGGCAGTCTTCCCGTCCAGCTCGCGCAGCAAGTCCCGAACTGTTTCCCACATGCCGGTGCCACGCTCATCGCAGAAGTGCTCCGGTGCCCGAATCAGCTTCGCGTCCGAGCGCAGCTCAAAGCCGTCCAGCAGCTGGGCGCTGGCCTGGCGCATCAGCGCCTGCATCCGCTCGGTGTCGGCTTCCAGCTGGTCGAGCGGAGCCTCAATCAGCACCGCGTCGTGGACAGGTGCAACGACCTTGATGCCTGCTTCTATAGCGAGACAGCAGGCCAGCCGCAGCATTTCTGCGCCGTTGGCCTGCATGGGGAAGTTCCTGAGTGACCGGCCGTTCGGCCGATCATCGACGTGCAGCATCCACCCGAACACGGTCCACAGCTTGCGCTGTGTCAGTGCGTGGTCGAGCACACCATCGGACCACGCCCAGAAGCGGGCATAGGTACGACGGTGCATCCTGAGCAGTTCACGGGCGAAGACAGGTGGCTGCTGGATGCGGCGCGCCAGGCTTTCCTCTTGCATCCCGTATTGCACTGCGAGGACACAGGCTTTGAACTGTTCGCGCTGCGGACCGTGAGTTGCTTTCGTAGCATCAGGCGGGACAGCTCCAGCTTGCTTCGCGAACGCGAGGTACGGGTCGCCCGACAGGTACGCCGCCTTCATCTTCTCGTCACCGGACAAGGCTGCAGCGATGCCGAACTCTTGCTGGCTCCAGTCCACATAGGCCAAGCCGTGGCCCGGCGCTGGACGGATGAGCCCCCGCAGCCAAGCGGACAGACCAAAGACGAATTTCGAGTTCGAGGGCTGGTTGCGGCCCGTCCTGGCCCGGAACATGGACATCATGGCCCTGTTCCGGTTGTCCTGGCCGACGGCCAGTTCGCTCAGTCGCAGCTGACCCAGTGCCTGGCGCAGGTCCTTGAGGGGCCGCAGCTCAGGGTGCGACTTGCACTGCTCGCTGAACGTGTCGTCGTCCAGCGCCAACCGGCCGGACGCCAGCGTCGGCCAGGCGATGCCATGGGTCTGCAGGTAGGCGGCGAAGCGCGCCTGCTTGAAAGTACGGCCGTCGTAGACGTGGTACTGGTCATCCACTCGGGCAATCAGCCTGTCCTGCAAGCTGCTCCAGTGTTGGCGCAACCTGGCCAGCAGCGCACCGTCCACAGGGACACCATCGAACTCGATGTGCGCAACGGCCTTTGTGTACCGATCACGCAGCAGTGCCTGACCCAGGCGGGGGTGTTCGAAGATGAACCCCTGCATAGAGCCGAGCAGCTGGCTGGAGGCTGTCACGTCGGAAGCGCAGTAGTCCAGGATGGCTTGGCGCTCGGCTTTGCTGTACGCGCCACCGCGCAGAATCAGGTCACGCATGGTGTCTTTTTCCAGCGCGCTGATGCCGCTGTGCCCGTAGTATTCGAGGGCACCCAGCAGGCCATTGCTAACCGGGAGCGTCTTGCCGTTGGTCTCGACGCGGAACTCCGCGTACAGGTCGAGCACGTTCGCTGGCAGGGGCCAGTCAAGCGCCAGCTGGCAGCCCATCTCCGCCGACGCGTAGTAGGCTACGACGAGGGAATCGGGGCCGGTTGGATATGGGCATGGCCCGGTTTTGAGTTCATCCTCCCAGAGGCGGATTTCACGACCGCTGTTCACCTCGTATGCGACGAGACAAACAGGATCGGGCCGCTCACCTGGAGCGGCCCGGAACTCAAAATCGACGACCCAGATTTCTCTGAAGGCGTCGATGCGCATCAAATCTCCCCGCGCAGACGCTTCACGATGGGGTGGTCCAGCGACGTGATGAGGCGGTCCTTGAACGCCAGGTTCAGCACTTCGCGGAAGCTCAGCTCGGGCCAAACCGCCTCATCGGACACGTTGGGCGCCTTGTACACGTCGTATGCCCCGACGTGCCGGTTCGCGACCAGGCGCACCCAGCTGTTTTTCGCCATGTCGGCGGCCGAGTGGGCAGACTGCGACCATTGGTCCAGTCGGCCGTCGTCACCGGGCAAGTTCACGGGCCACAGGGCGACGTTGCCGTCCCGGCCAACGTACGTGTACAGCTGCTTGGCGCGCACCTCCTGGGCAAGGTCGGCAGCCAGGGTCGGCATCACGAAATAGCACTCACCGTCTTCCTTCAGTTGCAAGATGAGTGCAGCCATCGACCACTCGGCGCCCGGGTGGACGCGCACGAAGGTCTGGTTGCCAGGCTTGCGGACGGGCACGGTGGTGATGACCTTCTTCACGCCAGCCGACGCGCCGAAGTTCTGCGGGAGGCGGAGAGAAGTCAGGTCGAGCGAGGCACCAGGGGCACTCGTATCGGTCGGATACGGGGCCTGGGTCAGGTCGGGTGTAGCGGAAGAGGCTTCAGTTTTGGCAGGTTTTTGAGCCATGAGGGTTCCAATCGAAAGGAAGAGACAAAGAACCAGTGAACGGTGTCACTGGGATGAACCCATCGGCGCGGGACTTTGATGTGTGCGTCCGCACGCCTCTGGTTCTTCGTCTAGAACCGTCACCCCCGATTTTTTTATTCCCCCAGTCGTCTTTACAAATTCTTTACATTCAGCCGCTCACGATCACCTTGGCGCCGACAGCAACTCGGGGGGGTTTGCACCTGTCGTGTGCCCACGCACAAGGGTGTGGAGGCACGCCGCACCTGCTCCATCTAATTAAGAAGTCTCCCTACACGACACAGGGGGTCCAGGGCGTGCCGGCTGCCGCCGCCGGGCTTTCCGGGCTCCGCCCCACGCCTCGTGCGAGTCGCGGCCATACGGCTTCAATCCCTCACGCCTCCGGCCGTGGACGCGTCCACAGCCTGCGCGCTGCGCTTGCCCAGTTCACTCAGGCAGGTGTGGTGGGCTGGCTTGCTGGTCCCTTCAGCCTTGCACACCGTTCTCGCTGTCACGGTCTGCGTGCCTGTTGGCACTGGCGGCCTTGCGGCCGTCTTCGAACCTGTGACGGCTTGCGCTGCGATGTGCGGGTTCCGGTCCCGGGCAATCCCGCCCGCTATCGGAGCTCTTCATGCAACACGACCTGTTCTCGTCCCTCGACTCTCTTCTGTCTGCCCCCGCTGGCGTGGGTGGCTTCCTCGTCCGGGATCTTGCTGGCCAGTACCGCCCAGCTGAGGCAGACGAAGTCCTGCTGGCGGCGCAGCGGCTGCTGGCCTCCCAGGTGCGCGGCAGCGATGTGATGTCGTCGCCAGCGGTGGTCAAAGAGTTCCTGCGCACGCGGCTGGGGCAACTGCCGCACGAGGTGTTCGCGGTGGTGCATCTGGACTCCCAGAATCGGGTCATCGACTACGTCGAGATGTTTCGGGGCACTGTGAGCCAAACGGCGGTCTACCCCAGGGAGGTGGTACGGGACGCCATGGCGCGTAACAGCAGCGCACTGCTGCTCGTGCACAACCACCCGTCGGGGACACCCGAACCATCGCGGGCGGACGAAGCCCTGACGAGGACGCTCAAAGCGGCGACGGCACTGGTGGACGTCAGGGTTCTCGAACACCTAATCGTCACGGCGCACTCAATTCAGTCCATGGCCGAGCGCGGCCTTGTTTGAGCCAAGGGCCTGCGGGCCCGCTTCCCTACCTGGCTGCAGCCGTCTGCGGGAAGCGAATTTAAAACACCTGCCTACCCTGAAATGGCAATTTCGCCATGACTTGATGTTTTCACCATGACCGACCAAACGAACACCACCCGCCCGGAAGCTGAAATCGAGGAGCATGAGCTCTTCTACGTGGTCATCTCGACCGAAGCGGACTTCTGCGACCTCTACTACGACGACCGCGAGGCGCTGGGGTGCTATAAAGTGTGTGTGCCTCGTGGCCTGGAGCCCAGGGTTGCCGCTGTGGCGGCGCTGGGCGCTGTTCACTCGGTCGTGCCCATTAAGCATCTTTGCGGCTTCGAAAGCCGGGTGTTTGACGACGATGGACAAGAGGTCACCCCCGACTACGACCTGGACTGGTACGACACGGCCGACAAACACACCGCTTATGTCGTGAAGTAAGTACTTCGACCGCATTCACACCATCGATGAAGGCCTCCCTCGGGAGGCCTTCACTTTGTGGGGTCTCGATCATTGGGGTGTCTGTGGGACTGAGCATTCGCTGATCAGCGCTTTCGTGTGTTCTGTGGGAGGGTCTGGAGTGCGAGGGCGAGCGTCTTCGCCGTGAGCGCTTTTTTGCGCATCAGGCAAGGTGCTCGCTGCCTGGGCTGTAATATGTAACGTGGTGAAATTTTGACTTCTCGGAGCATCGCCAAACCTGGCGCAATAACAACATGAACTGCGGCCTTTGCGACCTTGAATCAGGGGGATTCGGGCGGCCTTTTTGGGGCTGCCTGTTGCGCATTGGGCCCTCAACCTGGACCGTGGCCTAAGTGCTCGAACATCTTCTGCAACTCATCAAGGATGCAGGCTCTTTACAAGGACGCCTCGTTCTGCTGATCGGCGGTGACGCCGAGCAGCGCAGCAACGTCCTGGCCGCCGCGTCGGCCCACGTGGGCACCGGTGTGCTTCCGCTCGGAATTGATCTGGCGCGTCGGGCGTCTTCCGTTGCCAGGCGCCAGCGGCCATTGCAGGCGGCTGCCCAACTTCGGGAAGTTGTTGACGCAACTTTCCAAGACTCCTTGGTCGCGTTCCTCGACCGGACTGAAATTCTCTTCGACCGCACACTGAAGCTTGATGCCCTCGACGCGCTCAAGCGGTTGGCCCATGCCCGGACGGTTGTTGCGTCCTGGCCGGGCGAGCTGCGCAATGGTCGTTTGCTCTATGCGCCCGCTGGTCACCCTGAGCACTGCGATCATGCAGCGGCCGGCTTCCTCGTTCATCACCTTTCCTGAGTCTTCCCCATGCGTTACGGCGACCTGATCCAGTTCGAACCCATTGAGTCTGTCATCCAGCTGCTGGATGCCAACCGTGCTGACGAGGCGAAGCGCCTGGTCTCCACCTACGTCATCTCCGATGAGATGGCGAGCCGCATCAACGACCGAATCATTCCCCAGCTGTCCTTCGACGAGGCGGTCGACCACAAAGGCCTGCTGGTGGTGGGCAACTACGGCACCGGTAAGTCGCACCTGATGTCGGTGCTCTCCCTGGTCGCCGAGGACGCCAGCTACATCGACCTGGTTCGCAGCCCTGCGGTTGCCAAGGCTGCTCAAGCCATCGCTGGCAAGTTCAAGGTGCACCGCATCGAGATCTCCAGCCAGATGTCGCTGCGCGACATCGTCACCCAGCAGCTCGAAGCCTTCATGGAAGAGCATGGCGTGGCCTACAGCTTTCCGCCGGCGGACAAGGTGGTGAACAACAAGGCCGCCTTCGAAGCCATGATGGCCGCCTTCCACGAGAAGTACCCCAACCAGGGCGTGCTGCTCGTGGTCGACGAGTTCCTGGAGTACCTGCGCTCGCGCAACGACCACGCCCTGGTGCTGGACCTGTCCTTCCTGCGCGAGATCGGCGAGGTCACCAAGCACCTGCGCTTCCGCTTCATGGCAGGTGTGCAGGAGGCTATTTTCGACAGCGCCCGCTTCCAGCACGTTTCCGACAGCTTGCGCCGGGTGAAGGACCGTTTTGCCCAGGTGCTGCTGGCCCGTGATGACGTCAGCTTCGTGGTGGCCGAGCGGTTGTTGAAGAAAACGGCCGACCAGCAACAGCGCATCCGCGAGTACCTGACGCCCTTCGCCAAGTTCTTCGGGCCCATGAACGAGCGCATGGACCAGTACGTCCGCCTGTTCCCGGTCCACCCCGAGTACATCGCCACCTTCGAGCGTCTGGTGTTCACCGAGAAGCGCGGCGCGCTGGTCACCCTGCGCGACCAGATCCAGGCCATCCTGGACACCGAGGTGCCGACCGACCGACCAGGCCTCATCAGCTACGACAGCTTCTGGGACACCGTCACCGCCAACTCGGTGCTCCGTGCCGACCGCGACATCGGCCCGGTGCTGAAGGTGTCTGAGGTGTTGGCCTCGCGGGTGCAACAGGCTTACACCCGCCCGGCCTACAAGGCGCTGGCCCAGCGCGTCGTCAAGGGCCTATCCGTGCACCGGCTGACCACGGGCGGCGACATCTATGTGCCGCTGGGTGCTACGGCCATGGAGCTGCGCGACGCCCTGACCCTATTCCAGCCTGGCATCGGCGACATGGGCGGCGAACCCGCCGAGGACCTGTTGTCCCTGGTGCAGACCGTGCTGCGCGAAATCCTCAAGACCGTGAACGGCCAGTTCATCAGTCGTACGCCGGACACCGAGCAGTACTACCTCGATCTGAAGAAAGACATCGACTACGACGCGCAGATCGACAAGCGCGCAGACAGCCTGTCCGAGGACGCCTTGGACCGTGCCTACTTCAGCGCAGTCAAGGCGCTGATGGAGCGCACCGACGAGACGGCCTACGTCACCGGCCACCTGATCTGGCAGTACCCCATCGAGTGGCAAGAGCGCCGCGTCGAGCGCAACGGCTACCTGTTCTTTGGTGCACCGAACGAACGGCCCACGGCTCAGCCGGAGCGGGACTTCTACATCTACTTTGTCCACCCCTTCGACCCGCCCAAGTTCAAGGACGAGCACAAGTCCGACGAGGTGTTCATCCGCTTCAAGGGGCTGGATGACGACATCCGCAAGCATCTGGCCACCTACGCCGCGGCGCTGGACCTGGGGTCCACCGCCAGCGGTGGTGCCAAGGTGGTCTACCAAGACAAGGCCAAAGACGCCCTGCGCCTGATGAGCAAGTGGCTGCAGGAGAAGCAGCTCAAGGCGCTGGAGATGACCTACCAGGGCAAGAGCAAACCGCTGGAAGAATGGGTCAAGGGCGTCTCCCTGCGCGAAAAGGCCCGGCTGGGGCCGGACGACCGCATCAACTTCCGCGACGTCGTCAATGTCGTTTCAGGACTCGCGCTGGCATCCCGGTTTGCAGAAGTGGCGCCGGAGTACCCGACCTTCTCGTCCCTGGTCACCGAGCAAAACCGTCGGCAGCTCATCACCAACGCGATGAAGATGCTGGCCGGCGGCACCAAGACCAAGGACGGCACCGTCATCCTGGACGCGCTCGACATGCTGGACGGCGACAAACCCCAGCCCAGCCAGAGCAAATACGTCAAGGCAGTGATTGCGCAACTGCTCGCCAAGGGCAGCGGCCAGGTGCTCAATCGCAGCGAGCTGGTGGTGGGGGGCAGCGAAATCGAGTACTTCGCACCCGAGAAGTACCGCCTCGAACCCGACTTGCTAGTGGTCGTGCTCGGTGGGCTCGTCTATTCGGGCGATGCCGTGCTGGCGATCCCGGGCGACAAGATCGACTCAAGCAAAACCTCTCTGCTCGTTGAGCGAAGCGTGGACGAGCTCAAGCAATTCAAGCATCTGGAGACGCCCAAGGAGGTCAGCACCAGCGTGCTGCGGGCGTTGTTCGAACTGCTGGGGCGCTCGCCAGGCTTGGCCCAGATGGCCGCGGTCGGCGCCGAAGAACCGGTGAAGGAACTGCAGGACGCCGTCAGCGACCTGGTCACCCGCGTGCTGACCGCCAGCACCGACATGGCTAATCGCCTGGCCTTCTGGGGCACGCCGCTGCTGCGCGAAGATGAGCTGCACGACTGGCGCAAGCGCCTGGAGGCGCTGAAGGACTTCGCCGAGCGACTGGCGCCGTTCAACACCGTGGGCAAGCTGAAGAACCTGAAGCTGACCGAAGACGACGTGGCGGCGCAGAAGCCCAACCTGCTGACGCTGCAGCAGTCCGAGAAGCTGCAGGCCTTTGTGGCCGACCTGGGCAGCATGGCCTCGTACCTCTCTCAGGCCGAACTCGTGCTGCCGGCCGAACACGAGTGGGCCCATGCGGCCTACGCGGCCCGCAAGGCGCTGCTCGACAAGCTGGCCAATGACCACACAGCCCAGCACGCTGCGCAGTACCGCCAGATTCTTACCAAGCTGAAGCAGGACTACATCAACGCCTACATCGCCCTGCACAGCAAGGCGCGCCTGGGCGTGAACGACGAGAAGAAGCAGACCGCGCTGCGCAAGGACGCTCGCCTGGGCACCGTGCGGGCGTTGGCGAACATCTCGCTGATGCCCACGTCGCAGCTGAACGACTACGAGACCAAACTTGGCCAGCTGAAGAGCTGCGCGTCCCTCATCGAGAACGATCTGGGCGCGTCCCCGTACTGCCCACATTGCGCCTTCAAGCCAGCCAATGAGCAGGGCGACCTGATCCCGGCCGGGAACGCGCTGAAGCAGCTGGACGACGAGCTGGATCAGCTGGTGGCCAACTGGCAGCAAACCCTGCTGGAGAACCTGGAAGACCCGTTCACGCAGGACAGCCTGGGCCTGCTGTCGTCCGGCTCCAAGAAGCTCATCGACGCTTTCCTGGCCTCACGCAAGCTGCCGGACCCGATGACCACCGAGTTCGTCAACGCGGTGCAAGAGGCGCTGTCAGGGCTGGAGAAGATCTCGGTCAAGGGCGACGAGATCAAGCAGGCACTGCTGCAAGGCGGCTCGCCGGCCACGCCGGACGATTTGCGCAAGCGATTCGAGGCCTTCTTGAACGACCGATGCAAGGGCAAAGACGCAACCAAGCTCCGGTTTGTGGTGGAGTGACCGTGATGCTGGCCGACAAACTGCTCGATACCTTTGCATCAAGCGACGAATCCTCGATACGGGTTCAGTCCCTCACGGACCTGATGATGGCGAAGGTGATTCCAAGACGCGCTGACGACGCACACTTCGAAGCTGGCCTTCAGCGATGGATTGCCTATGACGCACGATGAACTGGTTGCCGCGCTGAACTCCATCGAATGGAGTGACGTTGAGTTCAAGGAGGCCACGTGGGAGGTGCCCAAGAGCGCTCTGTCCACTGTGAGCGCCTTCGCCAACACCGAAGGAGGGCACTTGGTGTTCGGCGTCAAGGAAGCGAACGGCACGCTCACGGTCACGGGTGTGGTCGACGCTGACAAGCTGCAGAACACCTTTCTGGGGCAGGTGCGTGACCTCAACAAGATCAGCGCTCAGCTGCCAATCACGGGTCAAGTGCATCAGGTGCCGGAAGGTGTCGTGCTGGCGTTCTTCGTTCCCGAAGCGGCCCGGAACCAGAAGCCGGTGCATCTGGATCGTAACCCCAGGAACTCGTACATCCGCCGCGGCGGGCGGGACGACACTTGCACGGCTGACGAGCTGATGCGGCTGATGCGTGACGCGTCACCCGACCGCTACGACGCCGAGGCGCTGGCGCTTGACGTCGGCCACTGTTTTGACGGCCAGTCGGTCCGTTGGTACCGCGACATGTTCAGCCGCAGCAATGCCGGGCGCGACGATGGTGATGACGAGCCGACGTTCCTGCGCAAGCGTGGCTTCATCGTGGAGCAAGACGGCAGGCTGATGCCAACACGGGCGGGTGTGCTAGTTCTGGGTGCCGCAGAGGTGTTGCCGCAGGTCCTTCCCCGCATGGTGGTGGATCTGCAGCTGTACCGCCATGCCGTGACCGAGTACTCGCCCACCACAAGGTGGGCCGACCGCATCGCAGTTGAAGGCAATCTGGTGCAGGCCTGGCGCACCGTGGTCGACTTTTACTTCCGGCACAGCGAACGGCCGTTCTCGATCGATGCTGAAACACTCCGCCGCAGCGACGACCCACCCGACTACGTGTCGTTCCGCGAGGCGGCCATCAACCTGCTGATCCACCAGGACTTCAGCGACCACGGCCGATTGCCGGCCATCCGCATCTACCGCGACTGCACGGAGTTCTTCAACCCTGGCGACGCCTTTCAGTCGCGCGAGAAGTTGCTTGACCCCGGTGACAAGGAGATGCGAAACCCCAGCGTCGTGGCTGCATTCCGCCGCATCGGCCTGTCCGATCAAGGGGGCACCGGTATCGGCGCCATCTTCGAGAGCTGGCGCCGGCTGGGCTACTTGCCGCCTGAGATTCACAACGACAAGGCGGAGAAGACCTTCCGGTTGCGGCTGCCCAAGCAGAAGCTGCAGTCCGAGGCCCAGCTCCTCGCGCTGGCCAGCCTTGGGGCGAACCTGACCCCGCCGCAAGCCGCCGTGGTGGCCTTCTTGCTGCTTCGCGGCGAGGCGGACGTGGCCGACATCAAGGCGTTGACTGGGCTGAGCGGGCCACAGGCGCGAGGCCTGGCGCAGGAACTGGCCGTTCAAGTACTGGTCGATCCCATCGTGGATGGTGACCCCCATATCCGCTTGGCGGCCCATCTGCGGGCACGCTTTGCCCCAGAAACCGACGGTTCTGCGCAGAAAAATCAAGGATTTAGCGGCGCTGACCAAGAAGCGAGCGGTACCGTACAAGTGACCGATCAAGTCGCGCAAAGCGCCAGACCACTTGTACAGGCACTTGATCGGTTGAACGACGTGCAGTGGCAGATTGTGGCCCACAGCGACGCCCCGCGAGCCATGGCGGAGCTGCTGCGCATCACTGGGTACAGCCAGCGGGCCCACTTCCGCAGCCAGCATCTGGAGCCACTGCTGCGCGCTGGCATCCTGCGCATGACGATTCCAGACAAGCCTCGCTCTTCGGCCCAGCGGTACGTGTTGACCGAAAATGGCATTCGCTTAAAGGCTTGGCGTGCACTGAACACCCCGACAACATGACTGATTTGATCCAACGCGCCTCAACTGCCAGCCCCGTCGAATGCCTGGGCCAGACGTTTCCGAATGACGAAGCCCGCCGGGCGCATTACTTGGGCTTGCTTGCCGAGAAGCTGAAGGACCCCGCGTTCCGGAAGCAGGAGGGTTTCCCTCAGGGAACAGACGAAGCCATCCTGGCAATGTCGGACCCACCGTATTACACGGCCTGCCCGAATCCCTGGTTGGCCGACTTCGTCCAGCACTATGGGAAGCCGTACGACCCTAACGACAAGTACATCAGAGAGCCGCTGGCCATCGATGTATCGGTGGGCAAGACCGATGCGCTCTATAAGGCACATGCGTACCACACGAAGGTTCCACACCTTGCGATCGTGCCGTCCATCCTGCACTACACGAAACCTGGGGATGTGGTGCTCGACGGTTTCGCTGGTTCCGGAATGACGGGCGTTGCGGCGCAGTGGTGCGGCGCCGCGCCGGCAGCCTATCGCCACGAACTGGAGTTGGCCTGGAAGAAAGAAGGGCGCGCGGTACCTCAATGGGGAGCCCGACGCGTCGTGCTAAATGATCTGTCGCCTGCGGCCACCTTCATCGGCGCAAACTACAACTTGCCTTTTGACGTTGAGTCTTTCGCAAAGGCGGGTAAGCGATTGCTCAAGTCCCTAGAACAGGACATTGGCTGGATGTACGAGACCGTGCATTCCGATGGCGCGACCAAAGGGCGCATTGACTACACAGTTTGGAGCGAAGTATTCAGCTGCCCAGAGTGCGCGGGTATCGTGAACTTCTTGGACGAAGCACTCGAAGAGGAGAGCAAGCGAACTAGAGACAGCTTTCCATGCCCGCATTGCGGTGCCGCGCTAAACAAAGACCGACTCGAGCGTGTGCTCGAAACACGCGTTGATCCGGCCTCCGGCAAGCCATGGCAGCGAGTTAAGTTCAGACCATCAAAGATCTTCTACTCCGTAGGCAAGAGCCGATACGAGAAGGTTCCCGACGACAGAGACCTCGCATTGATCGCAAGAATCGAGTCCATGCCAATCCCTGCCGCGTTGCCGACCAATCGATTCCCAATTGAAGACATGTACCACGGGTCGCGAATCGCGCCCAAGGGCTTCACTCATGTCCATCACTTTTTTCTGCCGCGCGCAGCGCAAGCGATGGGCAGGCTTTGGGATAAGGCGTCGACCGAGACCGACGCTCGCCTCCGGGCGACCTTGTTGTTCATGGTCGAGCAGGCTCTATGGACCGCGTCGCTCCTGAATCGATATCGTCCTACAGGCTTCTCCCAAGTAAACCAATATCTAACTGGGGTGTATTACGTCGCGTCTCAGCATGCAGAGGGGAGTCCTTGGTACATCCTGGACGGGAAGCTTGATCGGCTGGTAAAGACGTTCCAATCCTTCAGGACAATTCACAACGCTGCCGTATCGACAGGCACAGCTGCTGGTCTGGCATTACATGAAGACTCGGTTGACTACATCTTCACCGATCCACCCTTTGGCGAGAACATCTACTACGCCGACTTGAACTTTCTCGTTGAGTCTTGGCACCGGGTCACCACCGACGCGGAGCCCGAAGCGATCATTGATCGCTTCAAGAACAAGGCGCTCCCCGAGTACCAGCACCTGATGCAACGCTGCTTCGCTGAGTACCACCGCGTCCTGAAACCTGGACGGTGGATGACGGTCGTGTTCTCCAACAGCAAGGCTTCGGTCTGGAACGCGATCCAGGTGGCCCTTCAGCAAGCCGGCTTCGTGGTCGCTGAAGTCTCCGCGTTGGACAAGGTTCAGGGCAGCTACCGCCAGATGACGTCGACAACGGCGGTCAAGCAGGATCTCGTCATCTCTGCGTACAAGCCCAACGGGGGGCTGGAGCAGCGGCTCGCCGAACGGGGCGCCACGCCCGACTCTGCCTGGGACTTCGTTCAGACCCACTTGGGCCAGCTCTCGGTCACCAAGGTCAAGGACGGCGCGCTCGAGTTCATCGTTGAGCGCGACCCGCGTCGCATCTACGACCGTCTGGTCGCATGGTTCGTCCGGCACGACTCGCCGGTGCCACTGTCGAGCGACGAGTTCCTGAGCAGCATCCGCAGCCGCTTCCCTGAGCGGGATGGCATGGTGTTCCTGCCGACCCAGGTGGCGGCCTACGACAAGAAGCGAGCCCAGGTTGCCCAGGCGCCGCAGATGGAGCTTTTCGTCAGTGATGAGCGCAGTGCCATCGATTGGTTGAGCGACTTCCTGAAGTCCAGGCCATCGACCTACCAGGAACTGCACCCCGATTTCATCACGCAGCTCGGTGCCGGTTGGAAGAAGCACGAAACGCGCCCCGAGCTCTCAGCGCTGTTGGAGAACAACTTCCTCAAGTACGACGGTACTGGTGATGTGCCCAGCCAGATCCATGCCTACCTGTCGAGCAACTACCGCGAGTACCGTGGCTTGGAGAAATCCGACCCCGCGCTGTGCGCCAAGGCCCAAGATCGTTGGTTTGTGCCCGACCCCAACAAGGCTCAAGACCTGGAGAAGAAGCGCGAGAAGGCGCTGCTGAAAGAGTTCGACGGCTATGTGGCCGCGACCGGCCGCAAGCTGAAGGAGTTCCGCCTTGAGGTGCTGCGTGCCGGCTTCAAGACGGCGTGGGCCAGCCGCGATTACCAGACCATCATCAAGGTGGCGCAGAAGATCCCCGAGGAGGCGCTGCAGGAGGACGAGAAGCTGCTGCTCTGGTACGACCAGGCGCTGACCCGCTCCGACGCTGCGAGCTGACGCGCGCATGGCAGTGCCGGACTACCGCGTGGGCGAGTGGTGCTGGATGCCCCGGCAGGCTTCGGCTTGCCAGGTGGTCGACCGGCAGGATGTGTGGGGCCAGGTGTCGTTCAGGGTGTGGTTGCCAGGCAAGGACACGGTGCTGCGTGCCCGCGTTGGGGACTTGACGGCACTGGAAGGTTTGCAGCCCACGGTCGACCAGGTGCTGCATGCGGTAGCCGCGGCCAAGCTGCAGGATGCGCTGGAAGACAACCTGCTGCTGGCGCCCATCCAGAGCAGCGTGGTGCCCCTGCCGCACCAGCTCTATGCCCTGAACCGGGCCATGAGCCGGGAGCGCATCCGCTACCTGTGTGCGGACGAGGTGGGCCTAGGCAAGACCATCGAGGCCGGCTTGGTGTTGCGCGAGCTGAAGCTGCGCGGCCGCATCCAGCGCGTGCTGGTGGTGGCACCGAAGGGGCTGATCCGCCAGTGGCAGGCAGAAATGCGCCAGCACTTTGGTGAAAACCTACAGCACGTTGAGCCAGCTGAGCTGGCCGCCTTCAAGCAGTGGCGCACCGACGAGGAGAACCTGTGGCGGGCACACGATCAGGTGATTTGCTCGCTGGACTCGGTGAAGCCCATTGACGGCCGGCGCGGGTGGAGCCACGAGCAGGTGGCCGCCTACAACCGTGACCGCTTCGAGGACCTGATCGCGGCTGGCTGGGACCTGGTCATCATCGACGAGGCCCATCGCATGGGCGGCAGTACCGACCAAGTGGCCCGCTACAAGCTGGGTGCTGCGCTGGCCGAGGCATCGCCCTACCTGTTGCTACTGTCCGCCACACCACACCAGGGCAAGACTGACCAGTTCATGCGGCTGATGCAGCCGCTGGACCGGGACGCCTTCCCCGACGATGGCAGCGTCACCCGTGAGCGCGTGCAGCCCTTCGTGATTCGCACCGAGAAGCGGCTGGCCATCAACGCCGAAGGGCAGCCGCTGTTCAAGCCTCGGCTCACGCGCCTGCAGGCGGTGGCCTGGGAGTCCCGGCACGTGGCGCAGCGGCGGCTGTACGAAGCAGTGACCGACTACGTGCGGCACGGCTACAACCAGGCCATGGCTGCCAAGCAGCGGCACGTGGGCTTCCTGATGATCCTGATGCAGCGGCTGGTCACCTCCAGCACCGCAGCCATTCGGGCCACGCTGGAGAAGCGGCAGGCTGCCCTGGAGAACCCACCGGCCCAGATGGACCTGGCACCCGTTGACATTGCCGAATGGGCCGAGCTGGACGGGCAGGCGCAGGCCGACGTGGCGTTTGACGCCGCAGGGTGGGCGCTGGAAAAGGGGGAGGTGGAGACCTTGCTCGACCTGGCCCGTGAAACCGAGGCGACGGGCACCGACGCCAAAGCCGAGGCCCTGGTAGAGCTGGTCTACAAGCTGCAGCAGGAAGAGAACGACCCGACGCTGAAGGTGCTGGTGTTCACCGAGTTTGTGCCCACACAGGCGATGCTAGCCGCCTTCTTGGAGAGTCGCGGTTTTTCGGTGGTCACGCTGAATGGCGGCATGGACCTGGATGCGCGGACGCGGGCGCAGCGGGCCTTTGCGGCCGATGCCCGGGTGCTGATTTCCACCGATGCCGGTGGCGAAGGCTTGAACCTGCAGTTCTGCCACGTCATCGTCAACTTCGACGTGCCCTGGAACCCGATGCGGCTGGAGCAGCGGATCGGCCGCGTGGACCGGATTGGCCAGCGAAAGGTGGTGCGTGCCTACAACTTCGTGCTGGAGGACACCGTGGAGCACCGGGTACGGGATGTGCTGGAGCACAAGCTGGCCGTCATAGCTGAGGAGTTCGGGGTCGACAAGGCCGCGGACGTGATGGACTCGGTGGACGTAGAGCCCGCCTTTGACGCTGTGTTCGTGGCCGGTATCCAAGACCCTGACAGCATCGAAAAGGCTTGCGATGCCGTGGTGGAAGTGGTCCGCGAGACGGTATCGGACGCGAAAAAGCATGCTGACCTGCTGGCCGATAGCCACGATCTGGACGCGAGCAGCGCCAAGAAGTGGCGCGACCATCCGGCCCAGTTCTGGCTGGAGCGGGCCTTGCGGCACGGACTGGTGAACCAGGGCGGCGCCATCGAGCCCGCGGGGCAAGGGTGGCGGGTGCAATGGGCGGACGGCTCGGTCTCGCCCCAGGCTTGCTTTCACGCCCGGGTGAGCGAGGACGCCCCGGGGCTGGAGTGGATCACGCTGGAGGACCCGCGCGCACGAGCGGTGATCGACCGTCTTCCGCGCTGCGTGGCCGGGCAGCCCATGGCCACGGTACAGGTGGTTGGCCTGCCGGCCACTGTGCAAGGCTACTGGTCGCTGTGGCAGATCAGCCTGGCAGCCGATGGGCGAACGCGACGCAGGTACCTGCCGGTGTTCGTCAACGATGCGGGACGCAGTTTCGTGCCGACCGCGCGTCGGGTGTGGGACCTGTTGCTGACGGAAGAGGTGGTGGTTGTGGGCTCGGTGGTCGGCGACCCAGCCGTGGCGGCCTTCGAGGCGTCACTGGAGGCTGCCCGCGTCAACGGGGAACGAGTGTTCCAGGAGTTGGCCACCGACAACTTGAACAGGGTGCGCGAGGAGCGTGAGCGGGCGGAATACGCCTTCGATGCCCGGCGACAAGCTGTTGGTCGCCTGGGATTGCCAGCCGTGCGCGAACATCGGCTGAAGAGGTTGACCCAGGAGCACGCGGCGCGCCTGGCTGCATTGGACCAGGGGGTCACAGCAATGCCTGACCTGCATGCCGTGTTGATGGTTCGAGTGGATGCGACGGGTGGTAGAGCATGAGTGCGTTTGCGGATCACATCCTTTCGTCTTTCCCGGCCGACTTGGCACGGCTCTGGATTGCTGTCGATCCGGATGACGTGCTGCTGGATGAGGCAATCTTGGCCAGATTGCGCAGTCGTGGTTTCGAACTGGTGCCGTTTGAGGATTCGATCGCTTTCCGCCTGGTCTACGAAGACGAGTACCTGCGCCGGTGGCGTGCGAACGATGCCAACGCACCCAGGTCGTTGGTGCTGCACTTGCGTGCCGAGGATGCGTCCAGCCTGCCCGCGGACTACCTGGCTGATGGCCGACGGGTGACGCTGTCTCTGGCGCAGTTGTTCCCGCGCATGAGCTACGCCGTCATGCGTCAGCTGGACCCGGCTGTTCTGGCACCGCTGTACGACGCGCAGGTGGATGCGCCGCAAGACCTGGGCGACGCCGCGACCAAGGAGTTCGTGCTCCTGCACATCTACCGGCTCAGCCCGCACCTGATTCGCAAGCCAGAGGAGCTGTGGGGGGCGCTGTTCAAGCTGCACTATCGTGGCGATGGCCTGCCGGATGTGCTCGCCGAGCACATTGCCGGCGTGCTGGCACGACAAGCCGTGTTTTCGAGGTTGCCGCTGAGGGCGTTGTTCGCTTCCCGCACCGAGATGCTTCGTGCCGTGCAGGCGGCATGGGAGATCTACGTCGAAGCCTGTGGTTTGAAGGGGCGTCGGGTGGGGGAGCGGGACACACGGTGGGTCGAGCCGCCGTCGATTCCGTTCGAGCACCCGGAGGTGCGTGTCTACGTGGACTCGATGTTCTTGGACGGTGCCCTGCACCCCGTCGAGATCGAGGACGTGGCCGATGCATTGCCTGATTGGGCGCGCGTGGGCGTGCTCGCTGATCTGCTGGCACGGCGCAACCTGGTGGCGCAAGGCATTGCCACCCTGCGCAATGAGATCCCCGACGTTGACGCGTCGCACCGGGAGTGGGCGGAGTGGGCTCGTCGCTTTGGTGAGGTGACATCACGCCACCATGCCCTTGACGCATCACGCGCGGAGTCGCTGCGGGTCGAGTTGACCGAGCTGCGGGCGGCAGCCGACGCTGCGATGCTGGTTTGGTGCAGCAAGCACTATGGCGATCTGCCGTCGCTTCCAGCCGTCAAGGCGCCGGCCATGGTTCACCACGTGCCCCGCTACTTGGCAATGCGCCGCGGTGCAGGTGTACCGAAGGTGGCACTGGTGGTGTTCGACGGTCTGGCGGTGGATCAGTGGGTGACGGTGCGCGAACTGCTGGTTCAGGCCAACGCCCCGTTCAAGTTCGAGGAGTCGGCGTGCTTTGCCTGGCTGCCGACGCTAACGTCGGTGTCGCGCCAGGCGTTGTTTTCTGGTCTGAGGCCGCGGGAGTTCGCCGACAATATCGAGTCCACTGCGGCAGAACCGCAGCTGTGGTCGCGCTTCTGGCAGGACCATGAGCTGAGAGCGCCGGAAGTGATGTACCGCAAGGGGCTGCGACGCAACGACCAGCTTCAGGAGCTGGAAGCTGCACTGAGTGCCCCGGGCATCAAGGTGGCTGGTCTGGTGGTCGATACCGTCGACGAGATCATCCACGGTGCTGTGCTGGGTAAGCGCGGGGTTGCAGGGCAGATTGCGGAGTGGTGTTCGACCGGCTTCGTCCAGAAGCTGTTCGGCAAGCTGCTGGAACTAGGCTTCGACGTCTACCTGACGGCGGATCACGGGAACTGCGACGCCACGGGCATAGGGCGACCGAGCCAGGGCGTGCTGGCCGAGACGCGTGGGGAGCGAGTCCGCACCTACCGGGGCGAGGCAGTTCGAGCCGAAACAGTCCAGAGCTGGCCAGCGACTGTGGTGCTGGATGTGCCCGGACTGCCGGCGGGCTTCATGCCGTTGTACGCGGGGCAGGCGGCTGCTTTCGTGACGGCGGGTGACCCCGTCGTCGTGCATGGTGGCCCTTCGGTGGAAGAGTTGATTGTTCCGTTCGTGAGAGTGAGTAGCACTGAGTGACTTCCGTGAGCGCATCGGCGCCTCGTATCGGTTTTGACCGCTTCCTGGCGCTTGATTGGGTGTCGGCGGCCATGCGCGTGCGTGCTGGCATCGGCAGCCGCGAGGAGCTTGTCCAGCAACTGGACGAAGCCGGGTTAACGCTGGCCGCACGCAAAAAGACCCTGACTCTGTTGAATCGCCTCTGGCTTGAGCCCAGGGCCGAGCTGGAGGCCTTCAGCGGCCGAGGTATCGAGGCCTGGAAGTCCGGCCAGCGTATTCCCCCCGCAGCAATGGCATGGGCCATGACCGTGGCAGCCTACCCATTCTTTGCCAAGGTGGCCGAGCTGGTTGGCCGATTGACGGCGCTGCAAGGCGACTGCCGAGCGTCCGAGGTGCACCGGCGCATGGAGGAGCTGTTTGGGCAGCGCGAGGGTACTCGCCGCATGACCAACATGGCGCTGCAGACCCAGGCAGACTGGGGAGCCATCGAGCGAACGGAGCGGGGACAAAAGATCGTTCGCTGCGACCCGATTCGACTCAGTGACGACCGCCTGGTCGGTTGGCTGCTTGAGTCGGCCCTGCTGTACGCAGGCCGAGCGATTCCGGCGGCAAGCGTTGGATCGATGGCCGTGCTCTACCCGTTTCTGCTGGAGCGCCCGTTGGCGATGGTGATCGCCCAAGCCGACCAACTGGAGCTGCGATATCACGGGCCTGGAGAGCAAGTGCTGGGGTTGCGAGCCTGATTCCAACCGGCTCGGAAGCGCTCCCGAGATGGTTGAGTGCGTCCTGGCCCTGAGTTCATTCAGGGCCAGGACACACCCAGTCATGCCGCGAAGGTCGGTGGCAGCACCACAGCGTCGAAGCTCAGTGTCTTGATGTACTCCAGCAGCAAGGGCGGACCATGTCCGCGGCCATACGCCGATTCGCTGCCTTCTGTCTCGATGAGACCCACATCCTGAACGCCTGGTGAGCGTTAAAATTGGAACATCTTACTGGTACACTGAAACTTGCTGATATTTTTCAAGTCTTTGATTTTTAAACAACTTTTTCTTCAACCACAGTCTCCCGCCCTCTCCGCCATTAATGCAAGCCCAAGTGGTTCACACCACTTGGGCTTTTTGCATTGGGACGAACTTTCTGGTCGAGTGTTATCGACCGCACTTGCGAAGTCATCGCTGCCTAGATCGGCAAATCCTCCCGCCACGCCGCAGCTCCACGCACGCATCAGCGAAGCCGTGGCAGCCCTGCCTTAAAATGGCCGGCTAACCTTCCTGTCTCTAGACTCGGCCAACCAGGCCGTTTCCTGCACCAATTACCACCCATGAGCACGCCCCTGCAACAACCCGGCCTCGAAAGCCTGTCCAAGTCGTTTGAACCTGCTGCACTGGAAGCCCACTGGGGCCCTGAATGGGAAAAACGGGGATACGGCGCGGCGG
>RRZT011574019.1_pt1 | contig 24124 bp, 23 predicted proteins | sample 2165551 | NCBI WGS metagenome assembly RRZT01 (sample SAMN10456910, study PRJNA506462) | wastewater metagenome | biome: wastewater; feature: sludge; material: wastewater sludge; isolation source: wastewater sludge with Escherichia coli K12::gfp cells carrying plasmid... | place: USA: Moscow, Idaho... | reverse complement strand
GCCTTCGGGCTGCGCAAATCCGGGCTGAGCAAGCCGGAGATCTCCGCCCGGGTGGACGAACTGCTCGCCCACTTCGGGCTGAGCGGCCACCGCGACCACCCGGCCCACCTGCTGTCGGGCGGGCAGAAGCAGTTGCTCGCGCTGGCCTCGGTGCTGATCACCTCACCCCAGCTGATCATCATGGACGAGCCGACCACGCTGCTCGATCTACGCAACGCCAAGATGATCGGACGAGTGATCCGCGAACTGCCGCAGACCGTGGTGCTGGCCACCCATCACCTGTATCTGCTGGAGGACTTCGATCGGGTGCTGGTCTTCGATTCGGGGCATCTGGTGGCCGACGCCGCGCCCGCCGAGGCGCTGGCGCACTACCGCAAGCTGATGGACGCCTGATGGCGATCGGCATCAACACCCTCGGGCTCTACCGTCAGGGCTCCTCGGTCGTGCACCGCGCCCCGGCCTGGGTGAAACTGCTCGGACTGGTGGTTCTGGGCGTCTGCTCGATCTGGGTGCAGTCGCGCTGGTGGCTGGTGCTGGCAGTGCTGGTCGTGGTGCTGCTGGGCTACCTGGCGGCGGGATTCCCGGTCGGCCTGATGCTCAAGCAGCTTCGTCCGATGATCTGGCTGCTGGTCTTCATCACCGCCATGAACTGGTGGTCGTTCGGCTGGCAACGTGCGATAGCGGTGCCGGGGACGATCGCCATCCTGGTCGCGGCGGCCGGTCTGATCACGCTGACCACGCCGATGAGCGGGCTCATCGAGGCTGCGGTCAGAGCCGTGGGGCCGCTGCGCAGGTTCGGGGTCGACCCCGAACGTGTCGGCCTCACCCTGATGCTGGGTATCCGATGCGTGCCGGTGGTCGCGGGGCTGGCTCGTGAGGTGCGGGAGGCGCAGATCGCCCGTGCCGCCACCCACAGCGTCCGGGCATTCGCGGTGCCGCTGCTGGTGCGCGCGCTGCGCGATGCCGATGCGATCGGTGATGCCCTGGCGGCGCGGGGCTTCGACGACTGAGCTCACGAATGTGCGCCGGCCAGAATCTGGGCCGATGCCGAGCAGCCGATCCGGGTTGCACCCGCCTCGATCATCGCGATCGCCGTGGCATAGTCGCGGATTCCGCCGGAGGCCTTGATGCCCAGGCGTCCGCCCACCGTCCGGGCCATCAACCGCACCGCATGGATGCTCGCGCCACCTGCCGGATCGAAACCGGTGGACGTCTTGACGAAGTCCGCGCCGGCCTCCTCGGCGGCCTGGCAGGCCACCACGAGTTGATCGTCACTGAGCCGGGCCGATTCGACGATCACCTTGAGCACTCCGGGAATCTCGCGCTTCACCGCAGCAATCTCGGCGATCAGGTCGTCGTCGCGTCCGGCCTTCAGCAGGCCGATGTCGATCACCATGTCGACCTCGTCGGCACCCGCGGCCACCGCCTGACGCGCCTCGGCCGCCTTGACGTGGGCGGTGTGCTTGCCGGAGGGAAAGCCGCAGACCGTGGCCAGCCTCACCTGACCCAGATCGACGTCGAGCGGGATCATATTGGGCGAGACGCACAGCGCAAAGACCCCGAGCCGCACTGCTTCGGCCGCTGCCCGTCGCACGTCGTCGGCGGTCGCATCGGTCTTCAGCAGTGTGTGGTCGAGGTAGTGGGCCAGGTCGGCGCGAGTCGGTTCCATGACCCTACTTTGGCCCAAGATCACCCGGCCGGCGGCGAATCCGACGGCTCGGCTGTCGTCGTCAGCGGCAGTCGGACGATGAACCGCGAGTAGCCGGACTCGGTCTCGGTGGCCGGCCGGGACTCGACCTCCACGCGTCCGCCGTGGGCAGTCGCCACGGCGGCGACGATCGCCAGGCCCAGCCCGGTGGAGCCCTCGGCGTCGTGTGCGCGAGCCGCGTCGGCCTTGGTGAACCGTTCGAAGATCTGTCCGGTGAGCGCGGGCGGGATGCCGGGCCCGTTGTCGGCCACCTCGATGCGGGCCCAGCCGTCATCGGCGCTGACCGAGGTCGTCACCGTCGTCCCGGCGGGGGTGTGCTTGCGGGCGTTGCCCAGCAGATTGACCATCACCTGCTGCACCTGTCCGGCATCACCCGAGATCATGACCGGCTCATCGGGCACCTGGACCCGCCAGTGGTGATCGGGGCCGGCGGCCCGTGCATCACTGACCGCGTTCAGGGTCACCTCGCTGAGATCGACCTGGTCGCGGGCAGCTGCCGGATCGTTGTCGAGTCGGGCCAGCAGCAGCATCTGCTCCACCAGCCGGCTCATCCGCTGCGATTCGGATTCGATGCGCCCAAGCGCGAAAACGGTATCGGCGGGCAACTCCTCACGCCCGCGCCGGGTCAGCTCCGCATAGCCGCGAATCGACGCGAGCGGATTGCGCAGTTCGTGGCTGGCGTCGGCGACGAACTGGCGCACCTTGGTCTCGGACGCCTGCCTGGCCTGCAGCGAGGTCTCGACATTGTCGAGCATCGAGTTGAAGGCGGCGCTCACGCGTCCGACCTCGCTCTGCTCGGCGGCTTGCGATCGGGGCACCCGTACATCGATGGCGACCTCGCCGGATTCCAGTGGCAGCGCCGCGACCTGCGTCGCGGTGTCGGCCAGACGAGTCAGCGGACGCAGCGAGTTCTTCACCACGACCGTCGAGATTCCGGCAGCGGCAGCGGCTGCCAGGATGATCAGGCCGAGTTCGATCCACAACATGGACGCGACGATCGCATCATTGGCTGCGGTGGGAGCGGCCACCGCCATCGTGGTCGTCCCGGTGCTGCCGGTGCTTGTCACGGCGACCGCCTGATACCTGCCGAGTCCTTCTATCCGGACTGACCGCACGATACCGTCCCGCGGCAGATCGAGCAGCACCTCCAGCTGTCCGGCGTCGGGGATGGTGCTGCCGTACTCCCAGATGATCGAACTGCGCACCACCCCGGACGAGGAGATCGCCAGCGAGATGCTGCCGACCGGCAGACCTCCCAGCCGCAGCCCACCGCCGTCCGTCGGGTCGAACCGATTCTGAGCGTCGGGGCCTTGCGGGCGGTTCTCCGTCGCATTGATCGCGTAGAGCAACTGCTGATCGAGTTTGGTGGTGAGGATGCGCGAGACCAGCAGGGCTGAGCAGGCGGACAACAGGATGCAGACCACGGTGACGATCAGCGTGATCCGGACGACCAGTTGTCGTTTGAGTGTCTGGTTAGCCCGCCGGCTTGAGGACATATCCGGCCCCCCGCAAGGTGTGGATCATCGGCTGCCTGCCCACATCGATCTTCTTGCGCAGGTAGCTGATATACAACTCCACGACGTTGGCCTGTCCACCGAAGTCATAGTTCCAGACCCGGTCGAGAATCTGAGCCTTGGACAGCACCCGGCGCGGGTTGCGCATCATGAAGCGCAGCAGTTCGAACTCCGTGGCGGTCAGATGAATCGGCTCGCCACCGCGGGAGACCTCGTGGGTGTCCTCGTCCATGATGAGGTCGCCGACCACCAGCTGGGCGTCCGGACGCCGGGACGCGGCCCCGCTTCGCCGCATCAGGGCCCGCAGCCGCGCAATCACCTCTTCCAGGCTGAACGGCTTGGTGACGTAGTCGTCGCCGCCGGCGGTCAGCCCGGCGACCCGGTCGGCGACGGCGTCCTTCGCGGTGAGGAAGATGACCGGTACGTCGGGTTGATCAGCGCGCACCTTGCGCATCACTTCGAGCCCGTCGAAGTCGGGCAGCATCATGTCGAGCACGATCGCGTCGGGCTGGAACTCGCGGGCGGTCCGCACGGCCTCGGTGCCGGTGCCGGCGGTGCGGGCGTTCCAGCCCTCGTAGCGCAGCGCCATGCTCAACAGTTCGGTCAGGCTGGGTTCATCGTCCACGGCGAGCACGCGTAATGGCGTGCCGTCGGGACGGGTCAGGTGCTCGGTATTCTGGTTCGCCATGACAGCAGAATGACAGTCTTCGCACAGGTTTGGATGTGGATCGGCTGTGGATCAGCTGTGCGTCTTGGCGGGGTGCCGGTTGTCAGGGCTGAGTCGAGCCCAACTTGGGCTGGTAGAGGTCGCCGTTGTCAGCGGGCCTCTTGCTGCGGCCGAACAGGAGACTGTCCAGGCCGGTGTAGCTGGCTCCTGCGGCGAGGAAGACGATCCCCAGGCAGGCCAGCGCGAGGTTGTACTCGTAGCCGCCGTTGTTGATGAACGGGCCGGCCGCCCAGCGCAAGAGGGCGATGATCAGGATATTCTCGAGCGCAACCAGCGCGGCGACCAACCTTGTCAGCAGCCCGAAGGCGAGGAGGACGCCGCCGATGCCCTCCAGGACGACGGTGCCCCAGGCGATCACCCCGGGGGCGGGGAGGCCGGCTTCGGCGATGCGGGCGATCTGGGCGTCCATGCCCTCGATCTGCCAACGCGACCAGGCGCGTCCCAGCAGGATCGCGGCGAAGCCCAACCGGGCAATCAGCAGGAGTACGGCTTGGCTCGCGGTGCCGGCGGCCGAGCGGGTGTTCGACATGGCGTTCCCTTCTGCGTGTACATGCGCCACGCTACCTTTTAGGGAGCGCTGCGCCGGGACGCGAGGCCGCTGATTCACACCCGAACCGCTCGCCGGCGGTTTCAATCGCGAGCGAACCGTCCCGGGCGATCTGAGTCGCGAAGAATCGGGATCAGGGATTCACCGGCGGAACGTCGACATTGAGCGCGGCGATCAACGTCGACCAGTCGGCAGTCGGATCCAGCCCGAGTACCCCTGCCCAAGCCGGAACGCACTGCGCCGAGTGGTACTTGTGGCCGTAGCCGGGGCCGACGCTTCGGCAGACCGGCATGTCCGCGGCGATCTGCCAGAAGGTGATGAACGGCCACCAGGTCATCGCGGCCATCGGCGTCTTGGTGCCGCGCATCTCGTCCAGCCACTCGGGCTTCTTCCACAGCAGGTCGGTGTTCCACCAGACCACCGGGTCGGTGTCGTTCTGCAGATAGCAGAAGCGGGGCGCGATCCAGGCATCCAGCGGCCTGCCCCGCGAGTCGATGAGCAGTTCGGCTGGTGAACAGGCGAATCGGATGTGCCGCCCGCGATCGACCACCGGACGCACGACGGTGGAGTCGGGGTCGCGGCGGCGCGTCCACTCGGCCTGATTGTCGGTGAACGTCGGGCAGCCGGTCCACACCCCGCCCGCGGCTCGCGACAGCATGTCCTCCGGGCTGGCGAAGGTGCCGTTCGAACCGAATGCGCCCAGCGATTCGCCCGCGACGTACAACTGTGGACGATGCTCGAGCGGCAGGGTGGCCACCCGGTCCTCGATCGCGCCGTACAGCATCCGCGATGCCTGCACGGGGACCTGCTTGCTGCTCAGCATGGTGACCGCCGATGGCAGGCCGGAGTACTGCATGGCAGCCGTCGCGCAGTCGCCGTGCATCAAGAACTCGAACGACGAGGTGCTCCACTCATTGACGTTGCCGCGCCCGGTGGTGGTGACCACGAGGATCGCCTTGCGTGTCCAGGCGTTCATGCGGTCGAGCTCGGCCATGACCGCATCGACCACCTGCTGAATGCTGCGACCGTCCATGGACGCGTAGGCGCGGATGGGCTGCAGTGCGGGCCGGCCCATCACCTCGGCGATCCGGTCGGCCGACGGTCCGCCGCAGGTGAACCGTTTGCCCTGGAGTCCCAGCGAACTCCAGCTTTCCCTCGAGGCGGGGCTGCCCGAATGCAGCGGGGTCAGCGGCTGATGGACGCCGTTGGGAGTGCGCAGGTCGACCCGCGCCGAAGCGGTGGTGGCCACCCCGACGACGGTGCGCATGATCACCTGATCGAAGATGACCAGGATGGTCGTCGTGACGACCAGTGTCGAGACAAGCCGTCCGAGCAACTCCCAGGCGAATCGGTTGCGCAGATGACCCGAGATGTAGTTGATCGCCCACAGCGTGGCGCGCCACTGGGCGAGCAGTGCAACGAAGATGCCGGCAGCTGCAGCGGTGGACGCCACCGCCCAGAACGCGTTGGGGCCGTTCACATGGCTGTAGGCGGCGGTGCGGCGGTGCCAGCGCACCGACCGCAGCGGGATGGCGATCGCCGTGGCCCCCAGGATCAGACCCCCGGCGATCTTGCCGCCCTGCCGGATGCCGGGCTTCAGCTTGATCTGGACGCCCACCTTGTCGGCGATCGCACCGACCGTCGAACTGATCAGCAATCCGGCCTGGTGACCGAACATGGCGCTCAGACCGGCGATGACCCCCTGCCAGTACCAGGGACGCGCCAGCAGGCTGGGTGAGTAGGACGCGGCGTAGGCGACCCAACCGCCGATGGCCTCCGGTGCGGTCACGGCGCCGAGTTCGTCGGTCCGGGCCGCTGCGGTTTTCCAGCGTGAACCGACGAATCCGGCGAGCGCGTCGGCCGCGGAATCACCGCGGCGCAACGGGCTCGAGAGATATCTGTTGAGCAAACCCACGGGTCGTAAGCCTAGAGGGCTGCAGGCCGCTACGACGCGAGTACCGTCTGCTGGCGGATCAGGTGCTCCCAGGCTGACAGGGCGGCGATGGCGCCGCTACCCTGGGCGACCACGATCTGTTTGTACGGTTCGGTGGAGCAGTCGCCGGCGGCGTAGATGCCCTCGACGGCGGTCAGTCCGCGACGGTCGGTGACGATCTCCTTGCGGGGCGACAGTTCGAGGGTCCCGGCCAGCCAGTCGGTGTTGGGCACCAGGCCGATCTGGACGAACACGCCCGACAACGCGAGTTGTCCGGTCTCACCGCTCGCACGATCGCGATACGAGATGCCGGTGACCTGCTCGCCGTCGCCGAGTACCTCGGTGGTCTGCGCGTTGGTGATGACATCCACGTTGGGCATGGAGTTCAGCTTGTCCATCAGCACCTCGTCGGCCAGGCACTGCGGCATGAACTCCAGCACGGTGACGTGGCTGGCCAGCCCGGCCAGATCGATCGCCGCCTCGATCCCGGAATTGCCGCCGCCGATCACGGCGATGTCCTTGCCCTTGAACAGCGGACCATCGCAGTGCGGGCAGAAGGTGACCCCCTTGTTGCGGTATTCCTGCTCGCCGGGCACGCCCATCAGGCGCCAGTGGGCTCCGGTCGCGATGATCACCTCGTGGGCCCGCAGTGCGGCGTCGTCCCCGAACCGCACGGTGTGCAGGCCCCCCGGTTCGCTGGCCGGGATCAGTTCGGTGGCCACCTGCGACTTGATGACATCGATCTCGTAGTTGCCGACGTGGGCTTCGAGCGCCGCCGCGTATTTCGGGCCCTCGGTGTAGGGCACCGAGATGAAGTTCTCGATGGCCATGGTGTCCAGCACCTGCCCACCGAACCGCTCGCCGACCAGACCGGTGTGAATGCCCTTGCGAGCCAGGTAGATGGCGGCAGCGGCACCGGCCGGTCCCTGACCCACGACGAGCACCTCATAGGGCGCCTTCTGGTTCAGCTCGGCGGCCTCGCGGCCGGCAGAGCCCTCGTCCAGCTTGCGGACGAGATCTTCGATCGTGGTGCGGCCCTGCCCGAACAGCTCACCGTTCAGGTAGATCGTCGGCACGGCGAGCACATTGCGCTGGGCCACTTCGTCGCCGAACAGCGATCCCTCAACGGCCGTGTGCTTGATACGGGGGTTGATCACCGCCATGGTGTTGAGTGCCTGCACCACGGTCGGGCAGTTCTGACAACTCAGTGACATATACGTGGTGAACTCGTAGTCGCCGTCGAGGTTGGCGACCTGGTCGATCAGGGCGGGGTCCTCCTTGACGGGATTGCCACCCACCTGCAGCAACGCCAGCACCAGCGAGCTGAACTCGTGGCCCATCGGGATACCCGCGAAGCTGACCGAGATATCGGTGTCCAGCCGGTGGATCGAGAACGATGGACGCCGGGTGTGCGCGTCATCGTCGCGCCGGACGTTGATCTTGGATGAAAGCGCGGCGATATCGATCAGCAACTGTTCGAGGTTCGCCGAGGCGTCCCGGTCGTCCAGCGACATGACCAGTTCGATCTCGTGGGTGATGCGGGGCATGAGGGGCTTGAGCTGGGCTGTCAGATTGTGGTCCAGCAGGCGGGTGACCATGATTCTCCTGAAGCTGTGTGGGCAATGCGGGCGGTGCGAATGGGGAGGCGCTGGCTGCCGGACGAGTGCGTCCCCGCCCGGCAGCTGGTGAGATCGCTCAGATCTTGCCGACCAGATCGATGCTCGGAGTCAGGGTCTCCTCGCCTTCCTCCCACTTTGCGGGGCAGACCTCGCCCGGATGCGCGGCGACGTACTGCGCGGCCTTCACCTTGCGCAGCAACTCAGCGGCAGAGCGCCCGATGCCCTCGGCAGTCTGCTCGATGTACTGGATGGTGCCCTGCGGGTCGATCAGGAAAGTTGCGCGGTCGGCTTGGCCCGAACCGATCCGCTCGACTTCGAAATTGCGGGTCAGCTCCAGGTTCGAATCGCCCAGCATGAAGTACTGCACCTTGCCGACCTCGTCGGAGGCGGCATGCCATGCCTTGTGGACGAAGTGCGAATCGGTGGACACCGAGTAGACCTCGACACCCAGGTTCTGCAGCTGGTCGTAGTGCTCGGCCAGATCACCCAGTTCGGTCGGGCAGACGAAAGTGAAGTCACCCGGGTAGAAGAAGAAGATCGCCCATTTGCCCTGCACATCGGCTTCGGTCACCTCAACGAATCCGCCCGCGTGATACGCGTGCGCGGTGAAAGGCAGAATCTGGGTGTTGATCAAAGACATGAGGTCTGTGCACTCCTGTTCAAAGACGTCAATAAGTGGACCACTGGGGTCCCGACGTCTGGCAACGGCCTATAACGCTCGGCTATTCCCCGAAGGGGTCTCGCTTGCGGCAACATGCTTGCCGTCCGGTGGCCGGATGCCGCTGGGACATGCGGGTGGAGCTTGTGGCACTGTGGAGACGCACGATGTAGCATCTCGATATATCGAGCCGATACATTGTGGTTCGTTCGAGCGTGAACCTCCAACACAAGGGAAGTGAGGTGTGCAGATGGCCTTGCGCCAACCGGCCTTGGATCTGGCGATCCTCGGACGACTCTCGCAGGGCCCGTCATATGGGTATGAAGTGCGAAAGCACGTCAATCTGGTGGTCGGCTACCTGCACAAGGTGTCGTTCGGCTCGCTGTACCCGGCACTCCGCCGGTTGCTGGAGCGAGGTTTCATTTGTGACTGCGGGACCGAGCGTCCGTTGCTGGTCGGAAGCCGCTCGCGCCGCATCTATCACCTCACGCCCAGTGGGGAGGAGTACCTCGCGCAACAACTGGCTACCACAGATCCCAGCGCATGGACCGACGACTTCGGCGTCCAGTTCAGTCTGCTGGGGATGACTGATACTCACAATCGGCTGCGCATTCTGCACGGACGACGTGAGGTCACCGTGTCCCGGCTCGCGATGATCGATTCTTGGTCACTGTCGGGGTTGGACCATTACTCGCAAGAACTCGTGCGGCATTCTCGCGATGTCGTGGCAGGCGAATTGGCCTGGCTCGACTCGGTGATCGCCGCCGAGCAATCCGGAATTCAGCAAGGAGAATAGATGAGTAAGATCCGTGTCGCGATCGTCGGGGTGGGCAACTGTGCGTCCTCCCTGGTGCAGGGCGTCACCTATTACCACGATGCCGATCCCAGTGAGCGCGTGCCCGGCCTGATGCACGTGCAATTCGGGGACTATCACATCAGTGATATCGAGTTCGTTGCCGCTTTCGACGTCGATGCGGCGAAGGTCGGGCTTGATCTGGCCGATGCGATCAACGCCAGTGACAACTGCACCATCAAGATCAGCGATGTCGCCCCCACCGGCGTGCGAGTGCAGCGCGGCGAAACCCTCGACGGTCTCGGCAAGTACTATCGCGAGACCATCGTCGAATCCGATGAGACCCCGGTCGATGTCGTCGGTGCGCTCAAGGACGCCAAGGTCGACGTACTGGTCAGCTACCTCCCGGTCGGCTCGGACGAGGCCGACAAGTTCTATGCCCAGTGCGCCATTGATGCCGGCTGCGCGTTCGTCAACTGCCTGCCGGTCTTCATCGCCTCCGATCCGTCGTGGGCTGCGAAGTTCTCCGATGCCGGTGTGCCGATCGTGGGTGACGACATCAAGAGCCAGATCGGCGCGACCATCACCCACCGCGTGCTGGCCAAGCTGTTCGAGGATCGCGGGATCACCATCGACCGCACCTACCAGCTGAACGTCGGCGGCAACATGGACTTCAAGAACATGCTGGAGCGCGAGCGCCTGGTGTCCAAGAAGATCTCCAAGACGCAGGCCGTCACCAGCAATGTCGAGCACCATTTCGATGAGCGCGATATTCACATCGGGCCCTCCGACTATGTCGACTGGCTGGACGACCGCAAGTGGGCCTTCGTCCGCCTGGAGGGCCGCAACTTCGGTGGCGCACCGGTCAGCCTCGAGTACAAACTCGAGGTCTGGGACTCGCCGAACTCCGCTGGTGTGGTGATCGATGCCATCCGCGCGGCCAAGATCGGCCTGGACCGCGGCATCGGTGGCCCGCTGCTCTCGCCGTCCAGCTTCTTCATGAAGTCGCCGCCCGAACAGCGCCACGATGAGGACGCCCAGGAGTCCGTCGAGGCCTTCATCGCCGGAGAAGTCGAGCGCTGATCCGGCCCGGCCTCACCACAGCGGCCACCGCAAGAAGATCTTGCTGCGCGAATCGCCAGCGGATGCTTCTTGTGGTGGCCGCTGCGTTCGTTGCGGAATAGCCGCGCCGTCATCAGAGTTGAGTGACGTAGACTCAAGTTTGAAATACCCCTACTACGCGGAGACCTGATGGACACTGAAAAACTGACCACCATGAGCCGCGATGCGGTTTCCACCGCGTTGCGACTCGCATTGACCAACGGCAACCCCAGCGCCGAACCAGTGCACCTGCTGCACGCGCTGCTGATGGTTCCGGACAATTCTGTCAACCCGTTGCTGGCGAAGATCGGGGTCGACGCCGGCCAGATCGACCAGCAGGCCGAGGCTGCGATCAAGCATCTGCCCGCAACCTCTGGCGCATCGGTGACCCAGCCGCAGCTTTCCGGCGCGTTCGCCCGCGTGCTGGCCGACGCCGAGACCCGCGCCGACCAGATGGGCGACCAGTACGTTGCCACCGAGCATCTGCTGATCTCGCTGGCTCAGGTGCAGTCGGAGGCATCCCAGATCCTGACCAGGGCCGGTGCCACCGCTGCCAAGCTGACGAAGACCTTCAACGAGGTTCGTGGCTCCAAGCGCGTCACCAGCGCCGAATCCGAGGGCAGCGAATCAGCACTCGACAAGTATTCGGTCGACCTGACGGCGCGTGCTCGTGAGGGCAAGCTCGACCCGGTGATCGGACGCGACGCGGAGATCCGGCGCGTCGTCCAGGTGCTGAGCCGTCGTACCAAGAACAACCCGGTGCTGATCGGCGAACCCGGCGTCGGCAAGACGGCCGTCGTCGAGGGCCTCGCTCAGCGTGTTGTTGCCGGTGATGTGCCCGATTCGCTGAAGGGACGCCGGGTGGTTTCCCTCGATCTGGCGTCGATGGTCGCCGGCGCGAAATACCGTGGTGAGTTCGAGGAGCGGCTGAAGGCTGTCCTCAACGAGATCAAGGACGCCGCCGGCCAGATCATCACCTTCATCGACGAGCTGCACACGGTCGTCGGAGCGGGCGCCTCCGAGGGCGCCATGGATGCGTCCAATATGCTCAAGCCGATGCTGGCCCGTGGCGAGCTGCGCATGATCGGCGCCACCACCCTGGACGAGTACCGCGAGCGCATCGAGAAGGACCCGGCCCTGGAGCGTCGTTTCCAGCAGGTCTACGTCGGTGAGCCGAGCGTCGAGGACACGGTCGCCATTCTGCGCGGTCTGCGCGAACGCTACGAGGCGCACCACAAGGTCCGCATCACCGATGGCGCGCTGGTTGCGGCAGCCACTCTGTCGAACCGCTACATCTCCAACCGTCAGCTTCCTGACAAGGCGATCGACCTGGTCGATGAGGCGGCGTCCCGGCTGCGTATGGAGATCGATTCGTCCCCGGAGGAGATCGACCAGCTACGCCGTCAGGTCGACCGGCTGACCATGGAACAATTCGCGCTGGGCACCGAGAGCGACGAGGCGTCCAATCAGCGGCTGGCCAACCTGAACGCCGAACTGGCCGACGCCAAGGAACACCTGCGAGCCCTGGAGGCCCAGTGGGAGTCGGAGAAGGGCGGCCTGAACCGGGTCGGTGAGCTCAAGGAGCAGATCGACGCCCTGCGAACCGATGCCGACCGCTACCAGCGGGAGGGCAACCTCGAGAAGTCCGCACAGATCCTCTACGGCGAGATCCCGGCACTGGAGAAGGAGATGGCCAGCGCCGAGCAGGCCGCCGGCCAGAAGAAGACGATGGTCTCCGAGGAGGTCACCAGCGCCGATATCGCCGAGGTCGTCAGTGCGTGGACCGGCATTCCGGTGGGCAAGATGCTGGAAGGCGAGTCCACCAAACTGCTGGAGATGGAAAATCGGCTGGGCAAGCGCCTGATCGGCCAGACCAATGCCGTCAGGGCGGTCTCGGACGCGGTGCGCCGTGCCCGTGCGGGCATTTCCGACCCGAATCGCCCCACCGGTTCGTTCCTCTTCCTCGGCCCGACCGGCGTCGGCAAGACCGAACTGGCCAAGGCCCTGGCCGAGTTCCTCTTCGACGACGAGCAGGCCATGGTGCGCATCGACATGAGCGAGTACATGGAGAAGCACTCCGTCTCGCGGCTGGTCGGCGCGCCCCCCGGCTACATCGGCTACGAAGAGGGCGGTCAGCTGACCGAAGCCGTACGGCGTCGTCCGTACTCGGTGGTGCTGCTGGACGAGGTCGAGAAGGCCCATCCCGATGTCTTCAACATCTTGCTGCAGGTGCTGGACGACGGTCGTCTGACCGACGGCCAGGGACGCACGATCGATTTCCGGAACGTGATCTTGATCATGACCTCGAACCTGGGCAGCAACTTCCTGGCCGATCCCGCGATGAGCGAGAAGGCCAAGAACGAAGCCGTCATGAACGTGGTGCGCAAGGCCTTCCGTCCGGAGTTCTTGAACCGGCTCGACGAGATCGTGATGTTCTCGCCGCTGAGCCGCGAGGATCTCGCCGCGATCGTCGACATCAACCTGGCGCGTATCAACCGTCGCCTCGCCGATCGCCGGATCAGCGTCGAGGTCAGCGATGCCGGACGCCAGTGGCTGGCCAATCGCGGCTACGACCCGGTCTACGGGGCACGTCCGTTGCGCCGGTTGCTGCAGAACACCGTGGAGGATCAGCTGGCACGCAAGGTGCTCGGTGGTGAGATCACCGATGGTCAGACCGTCCAGTTCGGGGTCACGCCCGACGGTGACGGTCTGCAGATCGAATCCGTGCAGTAATGGAGGAGCAAGAGATCCAGTTCGTCCCTGACGGGACGGGCTGGATCCTTGTCATGGACGAGGTGGCCCACTCGTGGGTCGACCTCGACGATCCCCTGCGGCTCGAGTTCGCCTACATGCGGCGGGTGGCCGACTACCTCGACACCGCCGCCCCGCCGGGGGAACGGGTGCGGGTGATCCACATCGGCGGGCGGGCGCTGACCATGGCCCGTTACATCGCGGCCCGTCGTCCGACCTCACCGCAGATCGTCCTGGAGCCCAACGAGGACCTCACCGCGGCGGTGCGCGACAAGCTGCCGCTGCCGGCCCACTCGGGGATCAAGGTGCGCGCGACCGATGGCCGCACGGGCCTCACCCAGATGCCCGACGACTACGCCCAGGTGATCATCGTGGACGCCTTCGCCGATGCCCGGGTACCGCCATCGCTGGTCAGCGTGGAATTCTTTGCGGAGTGCTTCCGGGTGCTCAACCCGGATGGGCTGCTGCTGTTCAACGTCATCGACATCTTTCCGCTGACGTGGACCAAGAGGGTGCTGGCCGGCATCGCCCGGTTCGCCGATCACCTGGCGCTCAGCGCCGAACCGGCAGTGCTGAAGGGCCACCGGCACGGCAACCTGGTGCTCGCGGCCAGCCGGGCACCGCTCGACACAGACCTGATCGTGCGCCTGGCCGCCGGGTCGGCGTTCCCCTGCCGGATAGTGCACGACGAACAGCTGACGAAGTTCATGGGCGGGGCATCGGCGTTCTATGACGACGAGGCCGAGGGCTCCCCGAAGGTGGTGCGTGGGCTGCTTCATTTCGAATAGGCCCCACCCGCATGCGTGGAGTAACCTGCGACGGTTACAAAGTTGTAACCGATTGTCAGGCGGACGCCCGGGATAAGCCCTGGCTGTCAGTGTCAGTCTTGGTTTGCACAAATTTTACGGGAAGGTTCACCGATGAAACGTAGACTTGCTGCCGCTGCGGCTGTATTTTCTGCAGCTGCCCTGCTGATGAGCGGATGCGGCTCCGACTCGCTGAGCAGTTCAGGAACCTCCGGTTCGGCCGGTGGGGACGAGAGCATTCCTGCGGTCGAGGCCAGCCAGGAGTTGCACGATTCGCTGCCGGACGCGATCAAGCAGGCGGGTGTTCTCGAAGTCGGTGTTGACCCCACCTACAAGCCCAACGAATACATGGACGGCACCACGGTGGTCGGCATGAACGTTGAATTGTTCGACGCGGTCGCCGCCCGGCTGGGCATCGAGAACAACTGGAATCCGGCCGCCTTCGATTCGATCCTGGCCGGCGTCCAGGCGCAGAAGTACGACGTGGGCAGTTCGTCGTTCACCATCACCCCGACCCGCCTCGAGACGCTGACCTTCGTCGAGTACCTGAACGTCGGGACGCAGTGGGCAACGCTGGCCGGCAACCCGGCAGGCGTCGACCCGACCAATCCGTGCGGCAAGACGATCGCCTTCCAGACCGGCACCACGCAGGAAGAAGAGATCACGGCCGCGCAGGAGGCCTGCGGATCGGATCCGATCAACACGCTGTCCTACCAGGGCCAGGACGAGGTCAACAACGCCCTGATGATCGGTAAGGCGGACGCGATGCTGGCCGACTACCCGATCACCCAGAACGCCATCCAGACCTCGAACGGCAAGATGGAGGCGCTCGGTGACCAGTACGGCGCCGCCCCCTATGGCTTCACGATGGCCAAGGACAACCTGCAGCTCGCCGAGGCAATCTCGCAGGCCCTGACCGATCTGGAGGCGTCCGGCGTTTACGGCGCCATCCTCGCCAAGTACGGTGTCTCCGATGCGGCGGTGGACGCGTTCCCCGTCAACCCTGAGGTGTCATGACCCAACCCGAGACCGCGGTCCCCGGCCAGGCCACCGACGAGCGGCCGGGGACGATCCACGCAGTGCCGCTGCGCCGCCCCGGCCGCGTGGTGGCCGGTGCGGTGATGCTGCTGATCGGTATCTGGATCATCTACCAGATCATCACCAACCCCGCCTTCGACTGGGCCTTCACCTTCGAGGCGATGAACCAGACCCAGGTCATCCGGGGCTTCGTCACAGGAACCCTCGTCGCGACCGTGGGTGCGATGATCCTGGGCGTGGTGCTCGGCGTGGTGCTCGCCGTGATGCGGATGTCGGACAATCCGATCCTGCGCTGGTCGGCCGGCATCTATGTGTGGTTCTTCCGGGCGATACCTCGATACGTTCTGCTGATGATCCTCGGTGCCGCCGGCGCGTTCGCGCTCGGTGGGCTGAGCGTCGGAATCTGGCCGGTGGACGGCACTTGGCAGGTCGTGAAGGTGGATCTCAACCGGTTCTCCACGACGATCTGGATGGCCATCATCGGCCTGGGGCTGTCGGAGGCCGCCTATATGGCCGAGATCGCGCGCTCGGGCATCCTCAGTGTCGACCGCGGGCAGTGGGAAGCCGCGCGTGCGATCGGCATGAGCAACGGCCAGACGATGCGCCGGATCGTCCTGCCGCAGGCAATGCGGGTGATCGTCCCGCCGACCGGCAACGAGACCATCGCGATGTTCAAGGACACGTCGTTGCTGTCGGCACTGCCGCTGGCCAACGAGATGTTCTTTCAGCTGCGTGGCATCGGTACCGCCACCTACAACCTGATCCCCAGCTATATGGCGGCGACCTTGTACTACATCATCACCGCGACCATCCTGGGCTTCGGGCAGTCCTGGCTGGAACGGCGCTTCGGCCGCGGCTACAACCCGACCGAGCCCTCCGCCAACGGCCGCCGCCGTGCCAAGGCAGACGCCAAGACCGCTCGTACTGCGATCATGTTCCCGGGAAGCGATCACTGATGAGCGACCATATCGACCACGTCGACCACATCGATCGCAGTGGCGAGCCGCTGGTCCGGGCCGTCAACGTCCACAAGTCGTTCGGCTCCAACGAAGTCCTCAAGGGCGTCGACCTGGACGTCTACCCCGGCGAGGCAGTGGTGCTGCTCGGGCCCTCCGGGTCGGGCAAGACGACCTTCCTGCGGCTGATCAATCAGATGGAGACCCTGACGGGTGGGCGCATCTGGGTGGACGGTGAGCTGATCGGTTACGAAGAACGCGACGGGCGGCTCTACCAGCGCAAGGATTCCGACATCGCCCGGCAGCGCTCGCACATCGGGATGGTTTTCCAGCGGTTCAATCTCTGCCCCCACAAGACGGCATTCGAGAACATCACCGAGGGCCAGCTGGTGGTGACCAAGAAGTCCAAGAAGGCCGCCGCGGAGCGCGCCTGGGACCTGCTCGGCCAGGTGGGGCTGACCGACAAGGCCGACGCCTATCCGTCCCAGCTGTCGGGCGGTCAGCAGCAGCGCATCGCGATTGCGCGGGCGCTGGCCATGGATCCCGAACTGATGCTTTTCGACGAGCCGACCTCGGCCCTCGACCCCGAACTGGTAGGCGAAGTGCTGCAGGTGATGAAGACCCTGGCCGGTGAAGGCGTCACGATGATCGTCGTCACTCACGAGATGGGTTTCGCCCGTGAGGTCGCCGACCGGGTCTACTTCATGGACGGTGGCGTCGTCGTCGAGTCGGGCAGCCCCGAAGACGTGCTGGTCAACCCGCAGGCCGACCGAACACGAGCCTTCTTGTCCCGCGTGCGGCGCTGATCTGCGGGCGGGCCGCGGACACTAGGATCGGTGAGGTGAGCGAGAAGCCGGCTGCCGTGACCGCAGCCCAGACAGGCCAGCGACGCAGTTGGGGCGCTCGTGCGCTGTGCGCCGCTTGGCTGCTGCTCGCCGTGGTGCTGCTGGCAGCGGGGGTGTGGTCACTGTGGCTGTTCGTCGGCACCGACCAGCGGGCCGCCTCCCAAGCGCGCGCTGCGATCGAACGATTCGACGCCGCCTGCTCGACCGCCGGCGAGGCCGGCAGTGACTCGGCAACCGCTGCCGAGGTTGTCGGATTGCTGAGTTTTCCTGGGTACGACGATCAATCCTGGCCGGTGCTGGCCGGGACCGGCAGCGAGCAACTGGCGACCGGCATCGGCTGGTATCCCGAAACCGCCGGCGTGGGCGAGATCGGGAATATGGTCCTGGCCGGCTACCGGATCACCCACGGCGCGCCCTTCGCCGCGCTGGCCGATCTCAATGTGGGCGACCAGATCCAGATCGTCACCTGCACGCATGTCTACCTCTATGAACTCGATGTCGCGCCGCGCGATCTGACCGTCCAGGCACATGACGATTGGGTGCTGGACGCCGTTCCCGGAGACCCGGGCAAGCGCCCGAGCGGGCGCCAGATCACCCTGATCACCAGCCAGGATCTGCTGCCGACCAGTGACCGTTCGGTGGGCATGGGGCATCTGGTCTCATCGCATCCGCGCTGAGCGGCTGGTGCCAGGATGGCTGTATGAGATCATCGTCATCGATTGTCTATGGGCCGCATCCCGATCAACGAATCGCGGTCTTTCCCGGTGCCGGCGCCGGCGCGGGCAACGGCTGGGCTGCCGTCGTGGTGCACGGCGGGTATTGGCGGCATCGCGTCGACTGGACGCGTACCACCGATCTGGTGTCACACCTGGCCGGCCGTGGGTTCGATGTGATCAACGTGGAGTACCGGCGTGGTCACGGTGCCGGCGCCTGGCCCGCGCCGAGTGAGGACGTCCGGCGAGCGGTCGAGGTGACCCAGGAGAGGTTCCCGGCCAGCCGCCTGGTCGGCGTGGGGCATTCGGTCGGTGGCGAACTGGTGCTGCTGGCGGCCGATCTGCTGGACGCCGTGGTGGCGCTGGCGCCGGTCACCGATGCGGGCCGGGTCTACGACGAGCACCTGGGTGAGGACGCGGCGCTCGACTACTTCGGCTCCGGACCCGAGGTGGCCGCCGACGTCTACCGCGATGCCTCGCCGGTGCACCGCCGAGCCCCCGAATGCCCGACCCTGCTGGTGCACGGCGCCGCGGACGACCGGGTGCCGCTGGCCCACACCCTCGACTACCTGGCGGCTCTGCCGGAGGCGCCGCTCGATCTGATCGTGGACCACGACGCCGACCACTTCGAGGTCGCCGATCCCGCGCAGGCATCCTGGCGGCAGGTGGACGCCTGGCTGGACTCGCTGGTGCGCAGCTGACCGGCACAGCAGCCGCCGAATCGTCGGCAGTAGCGGGCCAGCTAGGCTGTCCCCATGAGCGACCGTGAGCGACTGCGTGAACTGATCAATGAACTGGCGATCGTCAAGGGCCGGGTGACGCTGGCCTCCGGGCGCGAGGCGGACTACTACGTCGACGTCCGTCGGGTCACTCTGGATGGACAAGCAGCTCCCCTGGTCGGAAGCGTCATGCGCGAACTCGTCGCCGATTGGGACTTCGATGCCGTCGGCGGCCTCACCATGGGCGCAGACCCCGTAGCCATCGCCATGTTGCACGCTGCTGCCAGCGCGGGCGAGCGTCTTGATGCCTTCGTCGTCCGCAAGGACGCCAAGACCCACGGTCTGCACAAGCGCATCGAGGGTCCCGATGTCGCCGGCCGTCGCGTCCTGGTCGTCGAGGACACCTCCACCACCGGAGGCTCCGCGCTGCAGGCGGTCGCTGCGCTGCGCGAGGCGGGCGCCGAGGTCGTCGGTGTGGCAGTCATCGTCGACCGTTCCACCGGTGCCGCCCAGGCCATCAACGCTGCCGGGCTCGACTACCGCTACGCCTACGGAATCGAGGACCTCGATCTGTGATCGCGCCGAGCACGGCTGTGCTGCGATGACCAACGAACCGGCACCGGACCCGACCAATACGGACGTCGGGGTCGGGCCCTACCCACAGCCGTGGCCCGACGACCCGCGCTTCGACCCCGCGCTGCTGGCCGACGGCGACCGCCGCAACGTCATCGACCGCTACCGCTACTGGCTGATGGACGCCATCGTCGACGATCTCGATGCCCGCCGCACGAGGATCGCCCCGGCGCGCCTGCAGGTCGCCATCCAGAACTGGCAGCACGACTTCAACATCGGCTCGATCGTGCGTACCGCCAACGCGTTCAATGTCGAACTCGTGCACATCATCGGAAACCGTCGCTGGAACCGTCGCGGTGCGATGGTGACCGACCGCTATCTGCACGTCGTCCACCGCCCCGATGAGCAGGCTCTGGCCGAGTACTGCAGCAGTGAACGGCTGACCATGATCGGAGTCGACAACCTCCCGGGTTCGGTGCCGCTGGAGTCGACACCGCTTCCGCAAGCCTGCTGCCTGGTCTTCGGATCGGAGGGCCCGGGCCTGACCGAGGCGATGGTCGCCCGCTGCCAGCAGCTGGTCGCCATCACCCAATACGGCTCCACCCGCTCCTTCAACGCGGGGGCTGCCGCAGCGATCGCCATGTATCAGTGGACGCTGAGCCACGCCAGTGCTGCCAGACTGGAGCCGTGAGCGAGTTTGCTGAGCGTATCGACGCACTGACCATCGACGACCTGACTGCGGCCGGCAGTCTCAAGTGGACGACCTACCCGAACGCCATCGGAGCCTGGATCGCCGAGATGGATTTCGGGATCGCCCCCGAGATTGCGGAGGTTCTGGAGCAGTTGCTCAAACGCCAGCAGACCGGATACGCGCCGATGGCCTGGCGCACCGAGCTCAAGAAGGCGACCAGCGAATTCGTCGCCGCCAGGTACGGCTGGCAGGTCGGCTGGCCCCAGATCCACTGGCTGCCCGACGTGCTGACGGGCCTGGCAATCGTGATGACCCACTGGCTGCCGGCGGGCTCGCGGATCATCGTCCCCACCCCCTGCTACATGCCGTTCGTCGACATGCCGGGCACCTTCGGCCATCAGCGGGTCGAGGTGCCCATGCTGCGCGGCGATGCCGACTGGACGATGGACCTCGACGCTCTGGACCGCGAGTTCGCCGCCGGTGCCAGGCTGCTGGTGCTGTGCAACCCGCACAATCCGATCGGGAAGGCCTTCGACCGCGCCGAACTCGAAGCCATCTGTGAGGTCGTCGAGCGGCACGGCGGCCTGGTCTTCAGCGACGAGATCCATGCCCCGCTCAGCTATCCCGGCGTTCAGCACGTCCCCTATGCCAGCATCAACGACACCGCCGCCGCGCACACCGTGACGGCGATGTCGGCGTCCAAGTCGTTCAATCTCGCCGGGCTGAAGTGCGCGCAGCTGATCCTCACCAATCCCGAGCATCAGCGCTTCTACACAACCCAGGGCCACGGGCTGCCGTACGAGTCGACGCCGATGGGCATGATCGCGAACATCACGGCGTTCCGCGAGGGCGGCCCCTGGCTGGCCGAGGTCCTCGACTACCTGGACGGCAACCGCAGGCTGCTCACCGAGATGCTCGCGGATCTGCTGCCGGCGGTGGGCTACATCGAGCCCGAGGCATCCTTCCTGGCGTGGCTCGACTGCCGCGAACTCGGGCTGGACGATCCCCGCAAGCACTTCCTCAAAGCGGGGGTGGCGCTCACCGACGGCGCCGAATGCGGCGATGCCGGACGAGGGCACGTCCGCTTCAATTTCGCGCTACCGCGTCCGATCCTGCAGTCCTCGATCGAGAAGATGGCCGCCGCGCTGCGCAGACCGGACGGATGGTCGACTCAGCTGCGGACGTAGACCAGCGCGTTGTTGCCGCCGAAGCATCGTCCCACGCCCGGCGCGGCCGTCTCGCAGCTCATCGTGTAGGTCTGGCCGGTCGTCGGACTGTCCACCAGATAGGTGCCGGGCCCGAAGGTCACCCAGACGTTGTGCATGACACCGGCGAACGCGCAGCTGGTCACCTGGTTGACCGCGGTCGAATCGTCGCACAGCGAGGTGCCGTCGGGTGGCCAGGCGAGCTGTGCGCTGGGGGTCGGTGCCGTCGATGTGGTGGTCGGGGCCGACGAGGTCGTCGGCGGAGCACTGGCAGCCGTCGTGGGCGGCAGCGTTACGGTCACGGTGACGGTGGGCTCTGACGTCGTCTGCGCGGTCGGGCTCGCCGAGGCCACCGACGGGGTGCCGGTCACCTGGCCGCCGGAGGGGCGAAAGAGCATGATCGCCCCGACCACCACGGCCAGCGCGACGCCGATCAACGTCCCGATGAGCGCAATCCGGGTCCGATCGTGCTCCGGGCCACGCCCGGTGCCGCCCGAGCTGGGACCACCGGGCCCCCCGGGCTGCCACGCCGGAACCTGAGGGCTCCCGTAGCCGGACGGTGGCTGTCCGCCGGGACCGGGCGAGTAGTCGGGGCCGGGAGAATACGTCATGCTTGGGAACCTATCGTTGGTCTTTCTTCCGGGCCGATCAGCGTACCGGCAGAAATGGATGAACAACAATCTAGCGATCGAGGTTGAGCACGCCTATCTGCGCAGCCGCCGAACCTGCTTGAATAGCGGTGGAGGGCAGAATGGACGATTTGCGTGTAGTGGTTGCGAAACCGTTGGCCAGTGAGTACGTCGAGCGGCTCAGGTCCGCCGATCCCCGGGTCGAGGTCAGTTACGAACCCGACCTGATGCCCCCGATGCGGTGGCCGTCCGATCATCGGGGCGACCCGAGCTTCAAGCGGACGCCCGAGCAGCAGGCCCGGCTCGCCGAACTGGTCGACAGCGCCGACATCCTGTACAGCTTCCCCAATAACAACTCGGCCGAACTGGCCCGCATCGTGCGAGCCAACCCGAAACTCAAGTGGGTGCACATCATGGCCGCCGGCGGCGGCTCGCAGGTGAAGGCGGCGAACCTCACCAAGGAAGAACTCCGGCGGGTGATCTTCACCACCTCCGCCGGGGTGCATGCCGGGACGCTCGCCGAGTTCGCGCTGTTCGGCGTTCTCGCCGGCGCGAAGGAACTGCCGCGGCTGCAGGCTGACAAGCAGCGGCACTACTGGCCGACGTCGCGCCGGACGATGGGCATGGTCTCTGACATGACCGTCGTGGTGGTGGGCATGGGCGCCATCGGTCAGGAATGCGCGAAGCGCTTCTCCGAGCTCGGTGCCACCGTCATCGGCGTCAACCGCTCCATCAAACCGGTCGAAGCGGTGGAAAGGCTGTACACCTCCGACCAGATCGTCGAAGCGGCCCAAGGAGCCGATGCCCTGATCAACGCGCTGCCCGGCGCCGTCGGCACCGATGATCTCATCAGTCGTGAGGTCCTCGAGGCATTGGCGCCCGGGGCCATCATCGCCAGCGTCGGCCGCGGTCAGTGCATCGAAGAGGACGCGATGATCGAGCTGCTGACCTCCGGGCATCTCGGATTTGCCGCCCTCGATGTGGCGAAGACCGAACCACTGCCCGCCGACAGCCCGCTGTGGGATCTGCCGAATGTCGTGATCTCGCCACACACCGCGGCGAACTCCGCCAAGGAGGACTCGCGCATCGCCGATCTGTTCATCGAGAATCTGCACGCTTTCCTCGACGGCAAACCGATGCGTAACGTGGTCAATACCGAGCTTTTCTACTGACCATGGAGATCCAGCCATCACGAAGCCATTGAGGTCGTGCCCATGAGCCCCGCAACCACCGGCCCGGATTACCCCGTCCAACCGGTGCACCCCGATTCCGGTGCTGTTCCCACGCGGCCCAGCCCGGGGGTGCAGCCGGATGCGGGCATGCTGGTCAGCTACTCACCGGTCGCGATGGCTCAACGCGCTGCCGGGATTCGCAAGCGGCTCGACCGGACGACGATCATGGGCGTGATCAGCCTGCTCATCACGGGCGCCTTCTATTTTTTCGTCCGGCCGGAGCCCAGTAGCTCATTCTTCTGGCTGCTGATCGCTTCTGCGGTGTACACGGTGACGAACATCATTGTGAAGTTCGTCCAACTCAAACGGGCCCGCAAGGCTACCGCTCAGGTGCCGCTCGGGCCGGCCTTCCAGATCGACGATGACGGTCTGGTGGCCTCGACGGTCCCGGAAGGGGAGCGGATCGGCTGGGACCGGATCACCTCCATCGCCGGCCTCGACAAGCTGTTCAGCCCCGGGCCCCGGCTCGAGGTCCGGTGGGACCAGGACCGCAGCTGGTCGGTGCCGATCATCGTGCTGGATGCACCCCCGAGCTCAATCGATTCAGCGCTGCGGGCTTTCTCGCTGGGCCGATTCGGCTTGGATCTCAGTTCAGTTGATGACATTTGGTGAGCTATCGGCCGCCGGTCGTCGGAGTTTGACACAATGGTGACCACGGCAAACGCAGATCCACGAAGACTCGTGGCGAGCGCCGCGAGAACGACAGAAAGAAGCAGATATGCCTATCGCAAGCCCTGAGGTCTACCAGGAGATGTTCGCCAAGGCGAAGGCAGGCGGCTACGCCTACCCGGCGATCAACGTGACCTCGTCGCAGACCGTGATCGCTGCCATCCGAGGCTTCGCTGAGGCCGGCTCGGACGGCATCATCCAGGTATCCACTGGCGGTGCGGAGTATGCGTCCGGATCGACGGTCAAGGACATGGTTACCGGTGCTGTGGCGCTCGCCGAGTTTGCCCGCGTGGTCGCCAAGAACTACCCCGTCAACATCGGTCTGCACACCGACCACTGCCAGAAGGAGAAGCTCGACAAGTACGTCAACCCCCTGATCGCACTCTCGCAGGAGCGCGTCGACCGCGGCGAGGATCCGCTGTTCAACTCCCACATGTGGGACGGCTCGGCTGTTCCGGTCGAGGAGAACCTGCAGATCGCCGAGGAGTTGCTCAAGCGCACGTCGAAGGCCAAGCAGATCCTCGAGATCGAGGTCGGCGCGGTCGGCGGCGAAGAGGACGGCGTCGTCGGTGAGATCAACGACAAGCTCTACTCGACCGTCGCCGACGGCATGCGCACCCTCGAGGTGCTCGGCCTGGGTGAGAAGGGCAAGTACATCACCGCGTTGACCTTCGGCAACGTGCACGGCGTCTACAAG
>RRZT011173243.1_pt1 | contig 24126 bp, 26 predicted proteins | sample 2165551 | NCBI WGS metagenome assembly RRZT01 (sample SAMN10456910, study PRJNA506462) | wastewater metagenome | biome: wastewater; feature: sludge; material: wastewater sludge; isolation source: wastewater sludge with Escherichia coli K12::gfp cells carrying plasmid... | place: USA: Moscow, Idaho... | reverse complement strand
CTTCGTCGCTCACGTTGAATGCGTAGATGACTGGTTTTGCGGTCAAAAGGTGGAGGTCGGAAACTGCTTCGCTATCGATCTCGGCAAGTGCGCTGAGTGGCGTGCCGTTTTGGAGTTGAGCGAGCAGCTCCTCGAGATAGGTGACCTGCGCACGAACTTTTGGATTTGCCTTGGCTTCTTTTTGGAGGCGAGGCAGGCGCCCCTCGATAGTCTGGATATCTGCGAGGATGAGCTCGGTATTGATGATGTCGATGTCGTGTTTTGGATCGATCGGTGTTTCGTCGTGGCGGACGATGTCGCTGCTTTCAAAAGCGCGCACTACGTGCACGATGGCGTCGCACTCGCGGATATTGTGGAGGAATTTATTGCCCAATCCTTCGCCCTGTGAAGCACCGGCTACCAGCCCCGCGATGTCAACAAACGTGACAGTGGCTGGGATGACCTTTTGCGCATGATACATATCCGCCAGAACTTGTAGGCGCTCATCCGGAACGGGGACGATGCCGGTATTTGGCTCGATAGTTGCAAACGGATAATTTGCTGCCAAAATGTCATTATTTGTCAGGGCGTTAAATAGGGTGGACTTGCCGACGTTCGGGAGTCCGACGATGCCGATGGATAAACTCATAGAGGTAGTATAGCATATATTGTCGCCGCCGCGGCTGTTTACATGATGCTTATGGCTGTGTATACTGATTAGTATCTATGAACGATAAAAAGCATTCGACAAAAACACGAAAAAAGAGAACTGTGTTTATAGTTGTTATTATATCTGTACTCATTGTAGTAGTGGGAGGTGCGAGTGTATGGTGGTATTATGCCGACAAGAAAGCGCAAGAGATAGCTGTTGAACAGCGTGAAAAAGCAAAAGAATCTTTTAATGCACTCAACTTAGCGGGTGACATCGAAAAAGGTGCTGACTATGTATCGTTGATAGAATCTAATAAGGGAAATGAGGCATTGGCGGTGTATACTCGAGCAGTCGATAGTGTTACTGCAAAAGAAGAAAAGATAGCGATCATCGATGACTTAATAGCCGTCGCCAATCAAAAGCAGCAATTTGATCATATGCTGTTTGCGGCAAAACGTCGAGTAGATCTTGATCCGTCGGTAGAGTCCTACTACTTTTTGTCACTAGCATGCGCTGCAAATCAAGATTACATTGGAAGGGTTGAATCCTTAGAACACCTTATGACGGTATTCGATACGCAATATCCTGCGCCACGTGACAATGAGCACCAGGAGCTATATGTGACGTATGAGTCAGAACTTGCGAATGCCAGAGAGGTTCTAAAACTGTATCAAACATCACAAGGTGGTGAATGATGAAGATGCGCTTACTCTCGTATGGTATTGTTCTGGGGGTGATTGGAGTGGTCATCTATGGGGGCATTGCCCATAATAGTCAAACAACGTACGCTCAAGCCTCGCCAGCGATGACTTATGAGGAGCATGAGAGCTTCGCAAGGGCGGATGGGGCGAATCACTGTACTAATGTTGCACCCTCGGGTTTTTCCGATTATGTTTGGATATCAAACCCTACGGGAGGCGGTACGGTACGAGCACACATAGGTGCTTCAATGGTTGGTTTGCGAGCAAACATATATGGGAAAGTTTGCCCAAATGCAACGTACACATGGGTTGCTACCGCCTATAAGGTGGATGGTCGTATTGCTGAGCATATTTTTTATTATCCACAGAGCTATATACGAGATTTTCAAGGTACCGTCCATTACCAATCTGTTAACTTCAATCTGAGTGGACTGTCTGATGGTCGGCACTGCTACGATACTGTCGTAACGGGTACGCCGACAAGTAATAATTTGACATTTGTCGCGTCGCAAAGTGCAAAATGGTGCATCAATATTGAACGCTACCGTAACTGGGCAGTTGAAACGCGTGTAGTGCCGACGGTTGGTGGGGTAAGTATAGCGGGTGGAACTGCGAGAGTGGGTGATGTTGTTGAGTGGGCGCATGATGCTCGCAACAATGGTCCTGAGGTTATTATGCATGCAGGTGGTATTCCGTTTCGCGCTGAGATGGGTGAAGGGTACTCGTCGGGCGGCAGAGATGTTGGCAGGATACCAGATGGATCTGGCTCGGGAACTTGGCATATAGGTGCGAAAAGTGACTCGCATACTATCAGAGCCGAAGACATCGGAAAGCGATTTTGCCGTAGTACGACAGCAACGCCACAAAAGAGCGATGCGACCAGTACGGGTGGAACTGCGACCTCAACCGCATGCTTTACTGTTCGTTCTGGATTTGAACTGTATCCAGAGGTAAAGATTCAAGTTGGTGGACATGGTACGGAATATTATGGCTCGACTGTGGGCAATATTAGCTTGGGAGACGCATTAGCTTCTCCGCACGACATCAAAGAGACGATCTACAATAGGGGTACGACGGGCTCTGCTGATCGTTCAGGGGGTAACCCTGTTACGGTGAGTGAATTTATTGTCAAAAGCGCTGATCGTCAGAGCTTCATAGATAGTCTCGGAAGTCTCTTTTCAGGAGGGGACAGTTCCACCCCTCGATTTGCGCTTGCGAAATGGGATCTAAATCCGACGGATCCAAAAGCGGACGCATGTAATCAATGGCTGGCGAGTGTAGCTCCGGTCGTTTGTCGTGATAGGAAGTATTATGATCAAGAGCTGGGGCGATATCAGACAGCTACGACTCCATTAACCGAGGATACCTCTACGATGGATACGACGACTGATGTAACCTATGGCGACCTCGTGTGTCGCATGGTTTCTGTTGGTGGGTATAGTCATAGGCGTGGGCTTGATGAGCAAAATCAGCATCGTGTCTCGGTGCCAGCTTGTATGATGGTGGCTAAGACGCCAACAGTACAGCTCTGGGGTGCTGATGTTCGTACGGGAGCTAACGTTATCACTGGGAGAACTACGCGAGCGAGCGGTGTCTACGGGTCATGGGCAGAGTTCGCTATCATGGCAAATGGAACTGTTTCATCGGCTTCGGGTGCATCGCTGTCTAGCGGACCAGCAGGTCGCCCAGCTCCCATCAGCGCAACACAGCTCACGTTTGCGAATATCAGTTCGCCATACGGACACTTTGGCGCTACCTTTGTTACGCCGACGCCAGAGGCACACTTTCCGACAGACCCGACCAAGCAGATCACGTCGGGTATTATCGATATCGCTACGCTCGATGACGGCACTTATACCACCACTGGTGATATTACGCTGGCGAATCCGTCTGGACAATCACTTTCAGGTAAGCGCATAGCGTTACGAGCACAAGGTAATGTTACGATCGCTGATAACATCACCTACGGTAATGGTCCCTATGCAACAGCCGCTGAGCTGCCGCAGCTTGTTGTCATCGCTGAGTCGGGCAATATCGTTATCGCCGAAGGTGTCACACGTCTCGACGCCTGGCTCATTGCTAAAAATGGCTACGTGAGCACTTGTGGGGTGCCAAGCGGTGTCAACTGGACTTCTGATCTGAGTGCGCTTGTTTGCGACAAGCAGCTCACGATCAATGGTCCGATTCTCGCTCGAAACCTCTATCTTCGCCGTACTTATGGGGATGCTGCTAATCCTGGGACTCCAGCGGAAATCCTCAATCTCCGCCCGGATGTTTATCTCTATGGATTTTCAAAAACTCGGAACACTGGCTCTATCCGCACGATGTACGTTAAAGAATTGGCGCCAAGACTGTAGAAAGTGATTGATAAAAGGATAATGCTTATGTATAATAGGGGATAGTATGAAATTAGCAAAAGGGTTGGGCGACTTCTTCGGACTGGATATCGGCACAAATGCGGTGCGGGTGGTTCAGTTACATCGATCGGGTAGCGGGTGGAATCTCGCACATTATGGATATGCACCGGTTGACAGTAAGGTCTCTGCAAGTGATTCGCCAGAGGCGCGACGTCGTCTGGGTGAGGTTATTTTAACGGCGGTGGGACAAAGTGGTATCAAAACTCAGAATGTCGCAATTGGACTGCCCTCTGCAAAGACATTCACAGCTATTGTTGATGTGCCGAAAGTGTCAGAGCAGGAGTTGCGAGCAACGATGAAGTATCAAGTTGATCAGTATATCCCGATGGCGATCGATGAGGCGAAGGTAGATTGGGCACTGTTGGGCGATAGTCTGCATGTGCAAAATCAATACGAAGTACTTCTTACGAGCACAGCAAAGGCGTATGCCGAGGAGCGACTCGAGTTTATCGAGGGGCTCGGATTTAATGTGATAGCCGAAGAGCCAGATCCGATTGCAATGGTGCGTTCACTCGCTCCAACTGGCGGACAAGACGCGCGGCTGATTCTCGACATGGGTGAAAATTCAACTGATCTTGCAGTTGTCTATGGCGATACGCCACGACTGGTGCGTACTGTTCCGAATGGGTTGAACTCACTTGTGCGAGCTGCAGTGCAAAATCTCAATGTACAAGAAGATCAAGCTCGGCAGTTTATTCTAAAGTTTGGACTAGCGCCAGATAGGCTGGACGGACAAGTATTGCGAGCGATCGATACTGTATTGGATAGTTTTGCTTCTGAGCTAGTAAAGTCAATCAAGTTCTTTCAAACACGCTATCCAAATATTCAGGTGGCAGGTATTTTACTGTCAGGATTTGGTGCGGTGATTCCGCAAATTGATGGATATATTTCGACAAAAACGGGCGTACAGGCGGTGACTGCAAATCCTTGGCAACGAGTGCAGGTATCGCAGGCGGATCAACAACAGCTAGCGCCAATTGCTTCAGAATTTGCGACAGTAGTTGGTTTGGCGCAAAGGAGAAATGAGTCATGATTGAGATCAATTTGATTCCTGACGTCAAGCGAGAGCTACTTCGTACGCGCACAATGCGTAATGCTGTGATATCGCTGTCGATGATCATTGGGATCGGAGCGATCGGACTTGCGGCAGTGCTAGGAGCAGTGCTAGGTGGGCAACTAGCTACTGAGCTGTGGCAAGATGGTCAGATTAAGGAAAAGAGTGACAATCTGATGGCGGTGAGTGACTTGAGCAAGACGGTGACAATTCAACACCAGCTAAAGCGTGTATCGGAGCTTCATGCTGAGAAGCGAGCTGACTCGCGCTTGTTTGACATGGTGAGTGCGATCAATCCTCCAGCGCCAAACAATGTGCAGTTTTCCTCGGTCAAACTAAACCCAGAGGACAAGACGATTGCGATCGAAGGCTCTGCGGCAAATGGCTACATCGCCCTTGAGGTGCTAAAAAAGACTATCATTAACACATCAGTGGTTACTCGCATTGACGGCGAAGAGAAAAAGGTGCCGCTTGCGAGTGATATAGTGGCTGGTGATACGAGCTTTGGTGAGAATAGCGAGGGCGCAAAAGTGTTACGCTTTACGTTCACTTTTACCTATCCTGATGAGCTGTTTGCGGTATCTAAAGACCCTGTAACGATCGTGACGCCGGTAGGAAAGATCGACGTGACTGACTCAAAACTAGGCATTCCGGAGAATTTGTTTAGTCAAAAGGCGAGTGATTTAGGTTCAGCAGCTGCAGAAGGGAGTCGCTAATATGGCTACAGATAAAGACGTAACACTACGAAAACGACAGCAGATTGATTCGTCAAAAAAGACAATGTTTCTCTTTGTGGCTGGCGCGGCATTTATCGCGGGGGTGTCTCTCGTGGTCGCATACTTCTTGGTGCAGCAGATCATCTTTCACGGTAAGGTGTGGAACGCAAAACAGGAGACGATAGCTACGCTTGATAAAAATAGTACAGCCATAGATGAGCTGAAGAAGAAAATCCGCGTACTTGAGACGAATACAGCGCTGAACTCAGTAAAAATTAAGGATGATAGTAATGCACTTCAGACTATTCTTGACGCACTGCCAGACAATGCCAATGCAGACGCATTGGGTGCATCACTGCAAAATAAATTTATCGGTGGTGTGGACGGTCTGACGCTAGACACTTTGTCTGTGGGGTCGGCTGACGAAATGGCGAGTTCGGGCGAAGAGGGTGAGGCGGGTAGTTCGGCTATCACATTCAGCATGAGCGTCAGCGGTTCGGCTGATCAGCTCAAGGAATTACTGACGCGATTCGAGCGATCAATCAGGGTGATCGATATTACATCCGCAGAACTACAGGCAAATGAAAGGGATCTTTCGCTTACTATCCTGGGCAAGGCGTACTTTGAGCCAGCGCAGGTGATAGAACTTCAATCAAAGGTGGTAAAGCCATGAAAAAAACAGATATAGCAATGATTATTCTTATCGCGAGCCTTGGGGTGCTAGTAGCGTATTTTGTTGCCTCCAACCTCTCTTTCCTCAAGTTACCAGAGGATGGCGTAAAGGTGCAGACGATTCGATCAATCGAAGATACCATTACAGACCCTGATGAGCAAGTGTTTCATAAAGATGCAATAAATCCAACAGTCGAGGTGATAGTAGGTCACAATGCTGCCGAGTAGGGAGATATGACGTGGCGCTACTAACTGACGATATACAAGAAAAACTCATTCACCTCCTCATCGGAGAGGGGCTCGTTGAGAAAGTGGTGCTTGACGAGATGTCTGCTCGCGCCAAAAGTGAGGGGCAACCACTCTTTTCACTGCTCACGCGTGAGCATATCGTTGATACGGAATTGCTGACGCACGCAGTTGCGCAAGTTTCGGGCGTGCCGTATGTCAATCTAACAGGTAGTTTTATCGACCAAGATATTCTATCATTGCTGCCAGCTGACATCGCTGAGCGCTTTATGTCGGTGCCGCTCGCAGAGGTAAATAACCGCTTAGCGGTGGCGATGATTGATGCGAATAATGTCCAGGCAGTTGATTACCTCGCAAATCGCATTCAGCGACCGCTCAAAGTGTTCATGGCATCTGAAGAGAGTGTGCGTCACGTCCTCGGACAGTATAAAACTGACCTTTCATCGGTCAATGTTGCAGCAGAAGTATCGCAGGAGGATGCGCGTTCAGAGTCATCGAGCGAGATCAAGACGATTGTGCAAGATTCACCAATTTCTCGGGCACTGTCGACAATCTTGGAGTACGCGGTCAAGAGTCATGCGTCTGACGTGCATATCGAGCCGCTCGAGAAAGCGCTCAAGATCCGCTGTCGAGTTGATGGTGTGTTGCGCGAAGTCATGCAGCTGCCAAAAAGTATTGAACCAGCATTAGTGAGTCGTATTAAGATCCTTTCGAGTCTCAAGATTGATGAACACCGCATTCCGCAGGACGGTCAATTTGCCGTTGAGGTAGCAGGTAAGGAAGTTGACCTCCGTATCGCAATTAGCCCAGTTGTCTGGGGGGAACAAGTGGTGATTCGTTTGCTAGACAAGTCGGGAAATTCATTCAACCTCGAGGATATGGGGTACGCTGGGCGTGCACTGAGAGCGATTCGCAAGGGTATCAAACGTCCAAATGGCATGGTACTGACGTCGGGTCCAACTGGTTCCGGTAAATCAACTAGTCTCTATGCGCTCATCAAAGAGATCAAGGACGATACGGTCAATATTGTGACGCTCGAAGACCCAGTTGAGTATAAAATGGATGGGGTAAATCAGATCCAGGTGAATGCCGAAGTAGGATTGACATTTGCGTCAGGGCTTCGTTCGATTTTGCGTCAGGATCCAGACGTTGTGATGGTGGGTGAGATTCGAGACAGTGAAACAGCTAATTTGGCGGTGCAGGCAGCGCTAACGGGGCACTTGGTATTCTCGACGCTACACACCAATTCGGCTGCAGGCGTCTTGCCGCGTTTGCTGGATATGGGCATCGAACCATTTTTGATCGCCAGTACAGTTAATACGATTATTGGACAGCGTCTGGTGCGCCGTGTGGCAACGAAACGAGATGTGTATCAGTCATCGCCTATCGAAACGCAGGCAATTCAGACGGCGATTGGGCATCTGTTGCCAAAAACTGCTGCCCAAATGCCAGCGATCGCAGAAGATTTAGGCTACAAAGACTTGCCGTTAGCGGGGCAAAACGCTTATACTTTAGCTAAGGGGCGAGATACGCCTCAAACGCCGCGCGGTTACTCGGGGCGAGCTGGACTGTACGAAGTGATGGACGTGACTGAAGAGATCCAGACACTCATCACGAAACAGGCGACAAGTGGCGAGATTGAGCGGATGGCGATTGCGCAAGGTATGGTGACGATGCGCCAAGACGGTTACCTCAAGGCGCTACAAGGAGTAACAACATTAGAGGAAGTTAACCGCGTGACAGCGGATACGGCATAATAAAAGGGGGACTATGAACAATCAAGAATTACGAATCGAAATTTTGCTCGAAGAAGTGGTGAAAAAGCGCGCTTCTGACCTTCACATTCAAGTAGGGCTTCCTCCGATGTTGCGTATCGATGGCGCACTGATGCCGGCTGCAGGTACGCAACCGCTTGACGAGGCGGCGGTAGAGCGACTGGTATTTCAGATCCTCGATGAGGATCAACGGCAGATTTTGCTCAAAGACAAAGAATTTGACTTTAGCTTTGCATTCGGCACGCTTGGTCGCTTCCGTGTTAACGCGTTTCATGAACGTGGCAATCTCGCTGCCGCCTTGCGTTTGATTCCAAATGAGATCAAGTCCGCCGCAGAGCTCGGTATGCCGCCGATTATTAGCACATTTGCCGAATTCCCTCGAGGGCTCGTGTTAGTTACCGGTCCAACTGGCTCTGGCAAGTCAACTACACTCGCATCACTTATCGACAAGATCAATACCGAAAAATCGCATCATATCATCACGATCGAGGATCCGATCGAGTTTACGCACAAGTCAAAAAAGTCAGTGGTCGTACAGCGCGAAGTGCACTACGATACCTACTCATTCTCAGCAGCCCTTCGCTCCAGCCTTCGCCAGGATCCGGATGTCGTGCTGATCGGTGAGATGCGTGACCTTGAGACGATTTCGGCAGCGATCACGATTGCAGAAACAGGACACTTAGTGTTTGCAACCCTGCACACCAACTCAGCGGCGCAGTCGATCGACCGCATGATCGACGTCTTTCCGCCACACCAGCAGCCGCAGATTCGCGCGCAGCTGTCGAATATTCTCCAGGCAATTGTCTCGCAGCGCCTCGTGCCGTCTATCGGCGGCGGGCGAGTTGTTGCAGCTGAGGTCTTGATCGCAAATCCGGCGGTACGCAACATTATCCGTGAAGGAAAGTCTCATCAGCTCGATGCTGTCATCCAGACGAGTGCCGAACAGGGGATGCAGACAATGGATCGTACGTTGGCGAACCTCGTACAGAGTGGCACCATTACCTATGACAGTGCTCGAGAATATGCGGTTGACTTAACGGAATTTGAACGGTTAATGCGAGGATAATCAAGGAGTAGTATGAAAAAATACGTATACGAAGCCAGAGACAGCGCAAGCAATAAAATCGTCAAATCAACCGTGCAGGCAGATAGCGAAAATGCCGCCGCAAAACTATTGACAGCGCAAGGATTTATTCCGCTCAAGATCGAAACCGAAGACGAGCGTAAAGGGTTCTTTGCGCGATTGAGTGGACGGGTGACTGCCAAGGATAAGATCGTCTTTACTCGGCAGTTAGCAACGCTTATTGGCGCAGGACTTCCGTTGGCGCAGAGTATGCGTACGGTGCACGAGCAGACGCAAAATAAGAAGATGCAGGAGATCGTGCAAGAGGTGATCGCTGATATCGAGGGCGGTAAGCAGCTGTCGGATTCGTTTGCGAAGCATCCAGAAGTCTTTGACAAGGTGTTTATTGCGCTCGTCTCTGCGGGCGAGGCGTCTGGTACGCTTGATGACGCACTGCGTCGCGTCGCTGCGCAACAGGAGAAGGATGCGGCGATGATGAGCAAGATCAAAGGGGCACTGACATACCCTGTGATCGTCCTTGTAGTGATCTTGCTCGTAATTGGGTTTATGTTATTCACGGTGGTTCCACAGGTTAAGAACCTCTATAAAGACCTCGGAAAAGAACTCCCGGTGTTGACGCAGATTATGGTTGGCACTGCTGACTTCTTTATAAACTATTGGTGGATTGTGGTGATTCTGCTAGGTATCGGCGGATACTTTTTTGGTCAATGGCTCAAAACAGAAAGTGGTATCCGTTGGAAGGATCTTTTTAAACTGAATGTGCCGATGTTTAGTGGAATGTTCCGCAAGCTCTATATGGCGCGTTTTACTCGAACAGGACAAACACTCCTTAGTACTGGCGTTGCGATGCTCGATATGTTACAAATTACTTCTGAAGCAGTAAACAATACTGTCGTGAGCGAAGGTATCACTCGATCAATCGACAAGGTTAAAGGGGGAAAAGCCCTTTCTGCATCGCTGAAGAACGAAGAGTATGTGCTCGAGATGGTCCCACAGATGATCAAAATTGGCGAACAATCGGGTAAAATTGATGACATGATGGGGAAGTGTGCGCAGATATACGAGGATGAACTTGATGAGGAGATCCGAACGATCTCTACGGCGATCGAGCCCGTGTTGATGGTGGTGCTCGCTATCGTGGCGGGTGGTATGGTGGGGGCGATCTTGTTCCCGATTTATAGCCTTGTAAATGGTATAAATATATAAAATATAGACAAAATATGACGAGTCCTGTACTATAAGGACAAGCGTTTTGCGCGAAAATAACTAATGATCATAGAAAGGTGGAACATTTCATGGTCACACAGCAAAAAGGTAAAGGATTTACTATCATCGAGGTCGTGTTGGTGCTGGCTATCGCTGGTCTGATTTTCTTGATGGTATTTATTGCGCTTCCAGCGTTGCAACGAAGTCAAAGGGACAATCAACGACGTCAAGACGTATCTAAGTTTATGAGCCAGTTGACTAGCTACTCTACAAACAACAAAGGGGCTGTCCCAGCACTTGATACAACTGCTACTCGCACGGACTTTCTTAATAACTACTTGAAACAGAATGCTGGCGAATTTAAAGATCCTCGCAGTGGCGTTAATTATACTATCAACCAGACGAATCCGACGACGACTGATACAGTAACGCGGCTTCAGTATGTGACAGGCCAAAAATGTAACGGGGAGAGCTTGGTGTCTGCTAGTGCACGATCTGCGGCCGTTCGTGTGCAGCTTGAAGGCGCTGGGATCTATTGTCAAGACAACCAGTAGTAAGAGGAAAGCTCAGACTATCAAAAAGCAGCCTCTCGGGGCTGTTTTTTTTGTCGTTTTCTGTTAGCATAAGTAACATGACCACACTATATATTGCAAGTGCAGCATTGCTTGGTGCAGCGCTCGGGAGCTTTGCTGGGGCGCAAGTATGGCGTCTCAGGGCTTGGCAGCTTCGTGATGACCTACGGCGCGAGGCGCAGCTGCGTAAGAAAAAACAGCGTACAGTGAGTGAAAAAGAGGAGTATGAGGTGTTGTGTCAGGAAAATGCTGCCGCTAAGGATGAGAGAAAAAAGCTCTCGCCGCTGCTCGAACAAAAGCTTCGGAGTGACCGTTCACGTTGTCTGTCATGTGGGCATGAACTGAAGTGGTATGACTTGGTGCCGATCATTAGTTGGCTAAGTCTCAGCGGTAAATGTCGCTACTGTCGTACGTCGATTGGGTGGACGGAGCTTTTATTGGAGGTGGGGCTAGCGAGTCTGTTTACTGTATCAGCATACTGGTGGGCGCCGTTCGATGTGCTGAGTGGTTTGCAGTTTGCGCTGTGGCTCATCGCTCTTGTGTTGCTGGCGATACTATTTGTCTATGATGCTCGGTGGTTTTTATTGCCAAACAAGATAAACTGGGCGTTTATAGCGGTCGCCGCAGTCTCTGCAGGCATGTCGCTCTATCGATCGATTGACCTGCTAGAAACTACTGTTTCCTTGGTGGGCGCGGTGAGTGTGCTGAGCGGTGTGTATTTGGTGTTGTATCTAGCGTCTCGCGGACGCTGGATCGGGTTTGGTGATGTGAAACTCGGACTCGGACTCGGGTTGTTTCTCGGGGACTGGCTGTTGGCGCTCGTGGCGCTCTTTCTTGCGAATTTTATCGGAACTATGCTCGTATTGCCGGGGATGTTCCGTGGTACGCTCAAGAAAGAGGCGCGCATCCCATTCGGTCCGCTCTTGATCGTCGGATTTTTGATCGCATGGTTCATGGGCGACATTATCCTTTCGTGGTATATGTTACTCATATAAGAAATGCTTATGCTATAATGAAGAGGTTATGATACGTCGAACGAGCGGCTTTACTATTATAGAGGTTGTCCTCTTTTTAGCTATATCTGGATTGATGGCGATTGGCCTGTTAGCGGGAACATCGATGGCAATTCAGCGACAACAGTATAGAGATGCAGTGCAGTCGTTTGCTGGATATCTGCGCGATGAGTATGCGCGTGTCGTGAGTGTTGAGAATGATGGCACTGCGAAATGCGGCGCTAGTGTGCGAGGGCAGTCGGAGTGCTTTATCGTAGGACGCCTTATCAAAACAACTGGGGCAGCAGGGCGATCATATGTATCTTATCCGGTGTACAGCAACGAATCAGGCGTATATCAATACGATGAGAGTCAAGCGCTTTCGTATGACGTAGCCTGGAGCGCAAAAACGAAGATGCAAGACGCAGGTGACAATGCCCTGGCACTTCTCATGTATAGAGATCGAGATACGGGGCGACTCGAAATTCGGAGTAAACAGGGTGATGTGACGAATGCAGCAGGCGGAGGAAATTCGATTTCTGCGCTTATGTCCAGTACGGATGCGGCAGAGGGGCGTGAAATATGTGTATATGATGACGGTTGGCTAAAGGGAGAACGTCAGTCGGTATTTTTGACGGCTAAAGCTGGTTCGGGTGATGCGATATCTATTAATAATGCAACGGCGGGCTGTAACAATGCGTAACAGAGGTGATACGATCATTGAAGTGCTGCTGGCGGTGACGATATTTAGCCTAGTGGCGATAGGTTCTATGGTGCTTATGAATCGTGGGGTGGCGATGGCGCAGCAGTCGCTTGAGACAACACTAGTGCGGCAGCAAATTGATGCGCAGGCGGAGATGTTGCGATTTGTGCACGATCAGGCGCGGGCGGATATCGATATCTATAAGAATTTATGGGAAAATGACGTGAATATCACCACCGTCGTCAAAGAAATTGCTGGTACGACCGAATGTTCGACGACCAAAGAACCGAATGCCTTTACGCTCTACAGTGACATTGTGAGTAAGCAGATAAAAGTCAGTAGCGACTACGCGCCCGCTGAGATCTATGCCAAAATGGACGGCGACCAGGCCTATGGCATCTCGATCCAGTTAGCCAGAGCGGACGGTGGACGTGCATATGACGCCTATATTCAAGCTTGCTGGGATACGCCATCAAGTTCGATGCCTATGACCACGGGGACTATCGTACGACTCTACGATCCAGGGGTGACGCCATGATGAGACGCTCGACAGGCTTTACGATTATCGAGCTAACGCTCGCCATGGCGTTTATATCAGTATTGCTGTTGTCGATTGTCATGACGGCGATTCAGGCGGGTCGTATATACAATCGTGGGGCAGTACTGCGATCGGTAAATCAAGCGGGTCGCGATGTCAGCGATACGTTGAGGCGAGATTTTTTGCAGACAAATGCAACAAAGATAAAGACAGACGACAGTGCGCCTACCAGCCCGGTACTCGAAATACGAGACGGTGGCGAGGTTGTGAGCAGTCGTTTTTGCCTCGGACAGTATTCGTATCTATGGAACTCACCAAGTGTATTGAACGATCCAGGCCAATGGAGTCGTGGCGGGGTAGAGAAAGCAGGGAGCTCACCGATAACATTCGTACGCGTGGATGATCCGAGCGGCTCTTTTTGCATGAAATTACCGTCTGGCGACTATCCGCAGCTAGCGGCGACAGACAAGTTTATGCATCTGCTCAAACCAATCACCTCAAATGATGTTGTGATCGCGGTATATCGGCTGGCAGTCACGAAGATTACAGACGTAGAAGAGAAGCCTGAGCAGCTGTATCGTGTTGAATTTAGGCTGGGGACGAGTGCGACAGAGGAAATCGATGGCGCTTCGTGTAGACCACCAAACGATGCTGCGTCCAATGTAGAATTTTGTGCAATCAATAATTTTGATATGATAGTGAGGACAAATGGCTAAAAAAGAACGACAAACGGGCGCGGTATCTCTATTTGCAGTAATATTTGCAACGTTACTGCTTTCGATCTTGGTTACAGGGTTTGTACGACTGATGATTCGTGACCAGCAGCAAGCACTGAACAATGATCTGTCACAAAGTGCATACGACGCGGCATTGGCAGGTGTCGAAGACGCAAAACGCGTAGTTCGCTTGGCTGCAGGGGAGGACACTGCTGCAACTGTTGCGCAAGCAGCTTTGGACAAGGGGAGCTGTACGACCGTCCAAGAGTCAGGTCTATTAGGAAGTCTACCGTCTTCCACTGATGAGGTAAAGATCATGTCGAGTAGCGCTGGCGAGCGGTTTGATCAGGCGTACACATGCGTCAAGGTACTCATGGACACGCCGGACTATCTTTATGAAGCAGCAGAAGGCAAAACATGGCTCATACCACTACAGACCTCGGATCAGTTCGATAAAATCACAATCCAGTGGTATACCCAGGACGACTCACGAACGTCAGATATCGCACGCCCGAGCGGAACTACGGCTAGGGACCTACCTCCGTTTGCCGACTGGGATGCTGCACCGACTCTTCCGGGCACTCCTACGAAACCAGCACCACCAATGATTCGTGCGCAGGTGATAACACCGGGGACGACGATCGACCTAAACACTTTGAATACAACTGGTCAGACGGTATTTTTGCGACCTGTTTCCGTGTCGTCAACTCCGCTAGCTACGCCGCCGAGCAGTATGGATATTCCGCTTTCTCAGCGAGCAACCGATGGCTTGACGAGCCGGGATAATACACCGGTAGCGGTTACTTGTGCAACATTTGCTGTTGCTGGCGAATATGCATGTAAAGCGACGCTTAAGCTCGACGACGAGGTTACTGTCGACGCCAGCCGGAACGCCTTCCTGCGGCTTACGTCTCTATATAAGCCGACACATGTCCGCATCACACTTTCGCACTCGCACGGGACTGATTCGGCATTTAGTGGCGTGCAGCCGGCAGTTGATTCGACTGGTCGAGCAAATAACGTATTCCGACGAGTCGAAGCTCGTTTGCAGCTGGGTGATTCGTTTGCGTACCCAGAGGGTGTAGTAGATCTCGCTGGAAATATCTGCAAGAACTTCTCAGTGACGGATACCGCAGTAATCGCAGCTAGTGGTTGTGATCCTGCTGCTATCGTCCCAGTTCCGTAAGGGTAAAAGATTTATCGCTCTGTATCGCTATGAAATCGTTCATGTACGTCTTTGAGATGCTGGTCGGTGACGTGTGTATAGACTTGAGTTGTTGAAATATTGCTGTGACCAACCATAGATTGGACGGCGCGCAGGTCGGCACCGTTCATCAGTAGATCGGTTGCAAAACTGTGCCGCATGGTATGTGGGCTGACGTGTTTGGTGATGCCGGCAAGTTTTGCATACTGCGAAATCATCCGCTGAATGCTCCGCGCGCCAAGCCGTCGATAATCTCCAGAAGTGCTCGGGGCGGTATGTCGTCGGCTGTAGCTCAAAAATAACGCAGCGAGGGTGTCTTCGCGCGCGTCGAGGTACTGCTGGACATGATCGGCGGCAGCGGGCGAGACAAAGACCGGGCGATCTTTTTGTCCTTTACCGCGAACCATAAATTCGCGTCGCTTGAGGTTGATGTGGTCACGATTGAGATTAACGAGCTCAGAAACGCGCAATCCGCTCGAAAACAGCAGTTCGATGATCGCTCGGTCGCGCAGCCCAACTTCGGTATCAGTCGGAATTTGTTCGATCATCCGCACGATCTCGTCATAGTGTAAAAATGTGACTTGTTTGCGCACTGTTTTTGGTAAAATGATCTTATCTGCGGCGAGCGAAGGGATATCTCGCCTCGATAGGTACGTTAGAAAGCCTCTGAGGGCGATCAGGTGGTAGCTCTGGGTGATGAGCGACAGTTCTTCACCTGTGGTCTCGTTGCGGTATCTATTGAGCCACAGGCGGTATTTACGCACGACTTCTGATGTAATTTTTACAACCTCTATATCACCGGTAAAATCAATAAATCGCTCCATGTAGAGTTGATAATTTTCGATTGTGCGAGGACTGCGCCCACCCTCTACTTCGAGATGTTCGAGGAACTCGCCGAGTGCTTCAGAGATAAACATACTTCTATTGTACTACGATATTTGATATGATGAGAACAGATTAGTAGACAAGGAGAGATACCATGACAGATACAAATGAGAAAACATATTGCGGCATCGAGCGTACATTGATCGTGTTCAAACCAGATGCAGTCCAGCGCGGCATCGTCGGTGAGATTTTGCAGCGTTTCGAGCGTGTTGGTCTAAAGATGGTTGGGATGAAGATGGTGCAGCCAGATAAAGATCATTATTATGGTCACTACGAGACGATAGGGCAAGTTGCAACTCGTCGCGGCGAAGCGACACTGAATAATGTGCTCGATCTGATGTTGAGCGGTCCAGTCGTTGCGGTGGTCCTCGAGGGTGTCGAAGCTGTTGCAGTTGTGCGCAAGATCGTCGGTCCAACAGAGCCAAAAGCTGCTGATATGGGTACGATTCGTGGTGATTACTCACACATTAGTTTTGGGTATGCTGATGAATGCCAAAAAGCAACGCCAAATCTCATTCACGCATCAGGAGATCCAGAAGAAGCAGCGCAAGAGATCGCGCATTGGTTCAAGGACGACGAGCTGATGGACTATGCGATGCTCAACGAAAAGTTTACTCGCTAGTACGACGCATGAACAGGACGAAAGAGGGGTATCGCCCCTCTTTTATGCTATACTTATAGGTGTTAGCCTCGGTAGCTCAATTGGATAGAGCAGTTCCGTCCTAAGGAAAAGGTTGCAGGTTCGACTCCTGCCCGGGGTACCAATAGTATGACAGACACTACAACTTCAGAAAAGCAGTTTGACGGGCAACGCGACGGCGAAGAGCTGTTATTCGTGTTTCGTCGACATATCATCGCGATGCGCAAAGGATTTTATCTGCTGCTTGGACCGATGGCGGTTGGTGCATTGCCATTTTTGATTTGGCAGGACAACCTCAACTTGCTATGGGTGTTTGTTGGAAGTTTTGTGATAGGCTTGATCCTCTTTTTTTATCACTTCCTGATGTGGTTTTATACTTACTATATCGTGACAAATCAGCGTATCCGACAGATTACACAGCATGGGTTTTTTGGTAAGGACGTTATCGAGCTGCGTCTCGCAAAAATTCAGAATATCAGTTATAATATTCCAGGCTTTAGTGGCGAAATTTTTAAATTTGGTACAATTGTTATTCAGACGTTTGTTGGCGACCTCGTCATTAAGAACGTCGAGCATCCGGATGAAATCTACAATAAATTACAGGACGCCGTAGAACAGGCGACTGAAGGGAGCGATCAGAGTGAAGAAACTATTGAAGCGTAAGAAGAGATCGGAAAAGCAGCTTCCGTCACGCATTACGAACGATACTGTTGCTGAGCATCGTGAAAAAGTGCTTGCAGGTGGACGAAAGCACAAGTATCCACTCCAGTACACAAAATATCGTGTGGTATGGAATACGATCATTCTCAGCGTCGTGGCAATTATCGCCGTTATCGTGTTTATCTGGCTGCAGCTCTATGTTTGGAAGAGTACGAGCGATGTAACCTATCGCATTACGCGGTTATTGCCACTGCCAGTCGCCTCTGTTGATGGCATATCTGTGCCGTATAGTCGCTATCTCTTGTATCATCGTAGTACGATGGCGTTTGCAGATGGGCAGTCAGTGGCTGCCGATAAGCTATTGTTTCAGCAAAAACAAGCCATGGATAATGCGATTAAGGATGCGTATGCTCAGAAAATTGCCAATGAGCGCAATCTTGTCGTAACTGATGAGCAAGTAGAGACACTGATTGAGAGTAAGCGCAAGGAGAGCAATATGACCGAGCATGCCTACGAAGGTGTAGTGAGGGATAAGCTCCACTGGTCAATGGATGAGTTGCGTCAAGCCTTTCGAGCAGCACTCCTCAACCAAGCGGTGGCTTTCAGTGTTGACCAGCAAGCCAGCGATCTCGTCAAAAAGATCGAAGCTGAGGTGCGCGAGGGTAAGGCACTTGATCAGATTGCCGAAGCGCATAAGGATGTCGTGCAGTACATGTCGAATGTCACAGTGCCAAAGGATAATTCCGATGGCGGGTTAAGCGCAGCAGCAGCACGACTGAAGCCTGAGGTAATCTCGAACGCAACGAAAACACTGCAGGGCGATGGGTATTACTTTATCTTGTTGCGTAAGAGTGACGATCAAACGATAACCTACGACTATATCAGGGTGCCGTTGACGATGTTCAGTCAACAGTTTGAAGCGCTGAAAAAAGACAATAAAGTGCAATACTACATAAAGATGTAATTATCACAACGAGGAGGACGACCCATGTTTACACTACCAAAACTTCCATACGCGTATACGGCGCTTAAGCCAGTTATTAGCGAGGACATTATGCGCCTTCATCATGACAAACATCATCAGGCGTATGTCGATAAGCTTAACCAAGCACTTGAAGGACGCGATGTGTCGGATGACCTGGAGTATGTATTGCGGCATCTAGATGATCTTCCTGATGTAATTCGTACAACAGTGAGAAATAACGGGGGCGGTCACTATAATCATTCGCAGTTTTGGCAATGGTTGGCACCAGCTACCGAACAGCAGCCGAGTGAGTTAACGATGGCGTTGTTTAAAAAACACCATGGTAGTTTTGCACAATTCGTTGACAAATTTACAACGTCAGCGCTCGGACTGTTTGGAAGTGGCTGGGTATGGTTGCAGCCAGATGGTGTAATATCGACAACACAAAATCAAGACAATCCGATCATGAACGGTGAGGTTGCGCCGATTTTGGGACTGGATGTTTGGGAGCATGCGTACTATCTTGATTACAAAAACAGTCGTGCTGAGTATGTCGCTAATTGGTGGCAGATCGTTAATTGGGCAGAGGTTGAAAAACGGCTCCAGTCTGCTATAATCTCCTAGAGGAGTCTGCCGCTGTAGCTCAGCTGGTAGAGCGGCGCTTTCGTAAAGCGTAGGTCACCGGTTCAAATCCGGTCAGCGGCTCCATTTTTACGTATGAAACAACACAGTATGTCACTTTTACGTTCTACGCTCAGCGATCGTTGGCTAAGTGGGCTTTTGATTGCAAACGGCATTGTGATGATTATTGTCATTATCTCTATCGCAACGATGATTGAACCACGTGAAACGCAGGTAATTACACAATATAGTGCGTTTGGTGGATCGGGATTTTATAGAGGCTACTGGTATACATTATGGGCATATGCGTTGCTTGAGTTGATACTAGTGATTGGCAATGGTGCATTTAGTCTCCGTTTAGTACGACTCGAGCGTAGAGAGCTCGGGCTGGCGCTCCTTTGGCTGACGCTCGGATTATCGAGTATGGCGCTGTTGTTTGCGCGCGCTATCATTAAGATCGCGGCGCTCGGGTAGGAAGATGGTAGATTTAGAAATTCCACTCGGTAAACGAACGCGTTCGTATCGTTTTTTTGAGCGACTGCCGGCGATATTGAGCTATGGCGCAGTGGTAGTACTGGTGGTATTGTCGCTGGTTAATCCTGTTCTTGCCTCTGCCTACTTGCTGGTGATCATTCTCACTACTCTGGTTAAGGTGGTGGGCATTAGTTATCATATGGTTCGTGGCAGACAGGTGCTTGACCAGACGAGTCGGGTGAAATGGCGTCAGCGATTGGAAGATCTCGAGCATCCGAAAGAGGCGTATGCGCGTGAATATGGCAAATCCAAAAAAACACAAGGATACGCACAACATCTTGAAAATCTTCGCCTTATGGCTGCTGCCGAGACGGGTTTCTTCCCGAAGCCATCCGAAGTGTACAATGTCCTGATCATGCCAGCGTACAATGAAGGGCTTGAGGTGATAGAGCCGGCATTTCAGACTGTTCTCGATACGACGTACGATAAAAAGCATCTCATCATCGTATTTGCCTATGAGGAGCGGGGCGGTGCTGAGATAGAAAAGACTGCGCAGACCCTGAAACAACGCTACGGTAAGGCGTTTCACTCCTTCCATCTCGTCAAGCATCCGAAAGATCTGCCAAACGAAGTTGTTGGCAAGGGTGGTAATATCACCTATGCAGGGCGTTGGCTACAGGGCTATCTTGAGAAGCAGCATATAGCGTTTAGCAATGTGATCGTAACAACGATGGACTGTGATAATCGTCCACATAAAGCCTATTTTGACTATCTAACATATGAGTATATTGTCCGCGAAGATCGTAAACATCTGGCATACCAGCCGGTATGTATCTTTACGAATAATATTTGGGACGTACCAGCGCCAATGCGTGTACTCGCAACAGGTAACTCGTTCTGGAATATTATTAGTGCGATGCGACCGCATATGTTGCGCAATTTTGCCTCGCATGCGCAACCGATGGACGCGCTTGTAGAGATGGATTTCTGGAGCACGCGAACGATCGTTGAAGACGGACATCAGTACTGGCGAAGCTACTTTTACTTTGGCGGTAACTACGGGGTAGTGCCAATGCATATACCGATCTATCAAGACGCAGTGCTGTCTAATACGTACATTCGCACCCTGAAGGCGCAGTTTGTGCAGCTCCGACGATGGTCATATGGTGCATCGGATATCGCATACGTTGGCACGAGAATCTTCACGAAAAAGCGTAATGTGCCATTTTGGGCGGGAATTACACGATTTGCACGACTGGTGGACGCGCATCTCACCCAGGCTTGCGTGCCGATCATTGTGGCGGTAGGTGGCTGGATACCGCTCTTGGTTAATTCCGAAGCGGCACGAAGTGTTGCGGCGCATCAATTGCCGGATACAGTGAGCTTGCTGCAGAGAATTGCGATGATCGGACTCGTAGTGTCGATATTTATGTCGTTCAAGCTGTTACCGCCACGTCCTGCGCGCTATAAACGCCGTCGTAACATTCTCATGATACTACAGTGGGTCTTGATGCCTGTCACCTCTATTGCGTACAGCTCAATGGCTGCATACAATGCCCAAACCCGTCTATTTCTCGGCAAATATCTCGATAAATTTGACGTTACTGAGAAGGCGACGGTCGAGACGAAGGATCGCGCAAAGGCTGCGCGTAAGCAGTCGAAGGGCGACCGGGGCGACGTTTCGTAGTGATGAGCCGGTGCTGCGCAGCATACTGCAGCGCTGCCATGGGGTCGTACGCTTTGAGTACGGTATGAGTGATGGCGGTAATGTCGTCAATTGACGGCTCTCTCACCTCGACGATTAAGCGTTCCTCGACGGTCTGAGCCAGGGAAAAGCTGGCAAAATCAGCCGCTTGTTTGTTGTGCTGAAAGCTCTTTGCGATACTGATCGTCAGTTTTCCGATATTAAAGGCTTGTTTATGCTGCGTATGATCGATGATGTCTTTGCCATCGAGCGACGGCGTTTCGTATGTCGTAAACACAGCGCCGCACTGGGCGCAGGTTCGTCGTCGCCAAACACTCGAATGTTTTTTGTGCTTGCGTGAATTTGTGGTGCTGGTTTTTTCATGAAAACAATTTATACAAATCATATCAATATATTGACATACCGCAAGAAAAAAATCCAGTGGAAAACGTATGTGGATATATGGAAAACCCTCCTGAACAGGGGTCATTCGGAGGGTTTACTCTGTGTAGGTGAACTAGCGTTTGTATGCAGATTGCTGTTGAGCGCTCAATCCAGCTCGTTCGTCATTGATTTTCTTATTGTACTCAAAATGCAGTGTCACCTGGCTGAGCAGGGAGGTCTGATTTTGCGGCATTGCCGAAGCTTTGCCTGATAGCTGAGTAATGATACCCATACTCCTTATGTTAGCACAAAGTTATGAAAAAGTCAAGCGAACAGATTTGGATATGATATATCATGAGGTGGATTATGGGTGGTGGATTGCCTCTCCGTAGGCCGTATGGTACGATGCTATACATAAGCGACATAAAATAAAAAGAGAAAGCGTCCCATGGAACATCCTACCAATATCATCGAGATCGTTGATCTTCATAAGAAATTTGGCAAGAGCGTGGCGCTTGATGGATTTGATCTGACAGTGCAGCAAGGGGAGGTACATGGGTTTCTAGGTCCAAACGGTGCAGGGAAATCGACGACGATTCGCATCTTGTTGGGCTAGATCAGGCAATTATGAACCTGTCGGTGATGGAGTATGTCGCATCGCCACCAGCGGAGGCAATCTCCTGGGGTGTGCTGGGAAATATCGGCACCGTTGCGATTGGTATGGGCGTGGTTGGTATTGTCGCATTTCGTCGACGAAACATTGGCTAGATAGAGATATTGCCATAATCTATTGACATAGTGTCAATTGTGTGGTAATATGGAATCATAAATCCGTGAGGAGGATTTATAGACAATATATCTATAGTGACCAAGTGTCACAGGAGGTACGAAGTGAATATAACACTTAAGAAGCTACGCAAGCCAGCGATCATTGGTTTCGCTGCCTTGATGCTTGTCATTCAGCTGATTTTTGGAGCTGGCTTTATGACGGGCGAATCAGCGCGAGCAGCCCTCGACCCTAACGATCCTGATAATATCGTTCGGGGCGGTATTCGCGATAAAAATCATGCGCTATCAGTGTACGACAGTAACGCTGAAATTCGCGCAATCTACAACCATTTTGGCGTGACGCGTCAGGACATCGCCAATACGAAAATGGGATATTTCTTGACAAATGATCATGGTGGTAAGATCAAGACAACTGGACGCAAGGATTACCCAGGAGTAGGTCTACGCCCAGTTACGATCGGTGGGACGACTATATATGTCGGTCCGTTTAGTGACGGGTCAAACCAAAAACCGTACCGATTGGATGCCCTGGTGGGTACGCGATCGGCTGATGGCTCATGGTTTGCTATCACGCTGTACTGCGGTAATATTGTGTATGTTGAAGAGGTGAAGTTGCCAAAACCATCGGCACAATGTAGCGCGTTGGAGCAGCCGGTTATCACTAATCGCACCAACGTTGCCCTCAAGGCGAGCGCAAGTACGAAAGATGGTGCAACTATCTCGAAGTATACCTTTGCGATCGTTGACGCTGCTGGTAAAACAGTTGCGACTAAGGACGTCTCAACCAGTGCTGGCACTGCTTCGACAAATATGACAATCGAAGCTCCGGGTACATATACCGCTAAAGTTGTTGTAACAACGAGTGTAGGTCCTAAGGATGGTGCAGCTTGTGCAAAGCAGTTTACTATCAAGGAGCAGGAAAAGCCAGGTGTTGCGATCGAAAAGACGGTGAACGGCATCAAGAAAGACGTAGTGGAGGTAAACGAAGAGTTTACGTACGAACTTGTTGTCAAGAACACTGGCAATACCAACCTGAAGAATGTCAAAGTTGAAGATAAAGCTCCTGCGGGCGTTACCTTCCTTAAGGCAGACAAGGGTGAAGTAAAGAACAATGCCTGGACATATACAATTCCAGAATTGAAAAAAGGCGCATCTGTAAAGATTTCTATCACTGCTGTTATCAAGCAGTATATCAAAGATGTTGTAGTGAACAAGGCATGTGTTGACGCTCCGAGCGTTCCGGGCAATCCAGATGATTGCGACGAAGCCGAGGTAGAAGTGCCGGCACCTGGCAAAGATACTGTATGTGAGCTTGACACGAAGAAGATTATCACGATCGATGAAAATGCATTTGACGGTAGCAAGCACTCTCGCGATGTGAATGACTGTAAAGAGCAGCCGGTAGTGCCCGAGACCCCTACAGAACTTCCAAGGACGGGTGCGGACAATGCTATCATGGGTGGGCTTGGACTCGGTGCGCTCGTCACAGTGACAATTGCCTACGTAGCAAGTCGTCGCAGTATTATCGGCTAGAGACTGACCGCTCCTCACGAATCCTTTTCTGAAGCGGTTATAGCCTCAGAGCAACGAAACCACCCTCGAGATGTGAGGGTGGTTTTTTGTATCCGATTTTGGTGCGATTTTACGAAACCGCTCGAACCCATTTTAGCACGAAGTGCTGAAGCCCCGCCGCCTGTTCCAGCAAAGCTGTTACGCGCCCCACCGGAAAAACCCTTTGCATTTTTGAGATTTCCCCCCGCCGAATCACTTTTTTTAGTTGAAAAGGGTGTTTCTGGTG